>ERZ773235.1117-NODE-1117-length-29726-cov-4.329143_pt1 | contig 29726 bp, 49 predicted proteins | sample MGYA00580522_ERZ773235 | MGnify/ENA primary metagenome ERZ773235 (study PRJEB29015, sample SAMEA2737797) | human gut metagenome | biome: human gut; feature: human-associated habitat; material: faeces | place: China | collected 2012 ...
GTAGCGGCAATTACGCGCAGATAGGCAGTAGCGGCTATTCCGCGCAGATAGGCAGTAGCGGCGATTCCGCGCAGATAGGCAGTAGCGGCGATTCCGCGCAGATAGGCAGTAGCGGCAATTACGCGCAGATAGGCAGTAGCGGCAATTACGCGCAGATAGATTCAAGCGGTGAAGACAGCGTAATCATGTGCGCAGGATTCAACAGCAGAGCAAAAGCGAAAAGAGGCAGTTGGATAACTCTTGCGGAGTGGAAACGCGACGAAATCAAAGGAAGATATGTACCAATTTGTGTTAAGACCGAGCAAGTAGACGGAGAAAGAATTAAAGAAGATACTTTCTATCAGTTAATTGATGGAGAGTTTAAGGAGGTAGAGTAATGAACAATCTTGAGTTATACGATAAATTCAGGAAAGTGCCTGAAACAGCAAAGAAAAACATCAGCGGCGGCAGACTTCAAGGAATGACTGACATCAACCCGATGTGGCGAATCAAAACACTCACCGAAGAATTTGGGGTCTGCGGCTTCGGATGGTATTACGAAATTGTAGACCAGTGGCTTGAGACGGCGATGGCGAAAGACGAGATTACAGCAAATGTAAAAATAAACCTTTATGTTAAGCAAGGCGACGAATGGAGCAAACCGATTGTAGGAATCGGCGGCTCAATGCTTGTAGCAAACGAAAAGAAAGGGCTGTATGTCAACGATGAGTGCTACAAAATGGCTCTGACGGACGCTATTTCCGTCGCTTGCAAATCACTCGGAATCGGTGCGGATGTCTACTGGAACAAAGACAACACAAAATACAATGACAGCAAAAAAGAGAATCAAGAAGCTACATTAAAAGCAAAAACATTAACTTATCGCGAAAAGCTGATTATCTACTTAAGGGAAAGCGGTTTATCATTTGCCGAAGTTGCAAAGGATTACGGCTTGAACGGTCAAACAACAGAGGAACGCTTCAAGGAAGTTTTGGAAGATTTGGAGGGGAAATAAATGCAGGATGTAACGAAAGATAGAGATAAATACATCGGCGGCAGCGACATCGCGGCGATTCTGAATATCTCTAAATTCAAGACCCGTTGGCAGCTTCTGAAAGAAAAAGCCGGAGTTGAGGAATCGGACTTTACAGGCAATGTTTACACGGAGTACGGCAATGCGTTAGAACCGCAGATCAGAGACCATATTAACGCACAGTGGTCTACGAATTTCGTTGAAAGCAAAATCATAAACGGCTATCTTAGATACCATGCTGACGGAGTGGACTATGACAAGGGAATGGTGCTCGAAATCAAAACCACTTCCGTAATTCATGAATCTATCAGCGATTACGATTACTACCTTTGCCAGCTTCTTATGGGAATGGAGATGTACGATTACGAGAGCGGACTTTTGGCGGTATACGAACGACCGGAAGACTTTAACGAAGAATTCAAGGCGGACAGGCTTACGGTTTATTTCATTGAAAAATCCGATTATACCGCATTTGTAGAGTACATCAAAGAAGAGGTTGAACGCTTCCGGGCAGACTGGTTAAGACTGAAAGAGAATCCGCTTTTGACCGAAGAAGAAATGCAGCCGCAAGAGATTGTGGAGATAGCCGATAGAGTGCTTCTCTTGGAATCTCAACTCGAAATCTTCAAACAGATTGAAAAAGAGTACAAAGAAGCAAAAGCGGACCTCAAAGCAGGCATGGAAAAGTACCACATCAAGAAATGGGAGACTCCAAACGGCACGAAGATAACGCTTGTTCCGGACGGAGAACCGACCGAAAAATGGGAATTCGATACCGATAAATTCGCGGCTGAAAATGCAGAATTATATAAGCAATATCTCAAAAAGGTAACTAAGAAAGGCAAGGCGGGATGTGTGAGAATTACCGCAGGCAAAAAATGAGCATGAAGGAACACACCAAAATATCCCCGGATACCCGACGGAAAGTCAGAAAGAGAGACAAAGGCTGCTGCATACTATGTGGCAGTCCGTGGAACCTCGAATGCGCCCATTATATCAGCAGGGCGCAGGGGGGCATGGGCATTCCCGAAAACCTTGTAATGCTGTGTAGAGATTGCCACTTCAAGTATGACAACGGCGGATATCGTGAAGAATTCGGAAGGTACATCAGAGACTACCTGAACAGCACCTATAAGAACTGGGACGAAACAAAATTGGTTTATGACAAATACTCATGGGTAGGTGGAAACGATGAAGATTAAAGAACGTCCACGGCTTGAACTTCTGTATAGACAGGATAACTTGATTATTCCCCTTGAGAAAGGGCAAATTCGCGCCGTACACGAGTTTTTTGACACGATTGGACAGATAGACCCGACCAAAGATTACACCGTTAAAATCGAGCCTACAAAGCGCAAGAGAAGCCTTGACGCGAATGCCTACTTTTGGAAACTTTGCAAAGAGCTGTCCGACAAGCTGCACATTTCGCACATGGAAGTATACAGGAATTATGTACGAGATTACGGAGCATTCAACATCGTACCGATTGCCGAAAAAGCGGTTGACCGTTGGGTGGAAAACTGGGGCAAAAACGGAAGCGGATGGATATGCGAAAGTATCGGAAAGTCAAAGATTGCAGGTTATGAGAACATTAAGTGCTATTACGGCTCTTCGGTGTATGACACCAAAGAAATGTCAAGACTGATTGACGCAGTTGTAGCGGATTGCAAGGAACAAGGGATCGAAACAATGACACCGGATGAGATAGAGAGGTTGAAGGAGCAATGGAAAACACAATAGACAAGCATTGTGAAGGCTGTAAATATCTCTTCAAAGGGCATTACGGAGGCACAAAATGCTGTGATTATCTAGTCATTACAGGTGAGCCGAGAGGTTGCCCGGCAGGAGAGGGTTGCACCAAGAAAGAGATAGGAAATAGAGAAAAAGTAACGCTTAAATTCGCAAAAAAGGCAGGTGGTTAAATTGGGAAAAGGCTGGGTCCCGATTAGCAGGCAGCTCCAAGACCATTGGTTATGGAACGATAAACCGTTCAGCAAAGGTCAAGCATGGATTGACCTCATTATGCTTGCAAATCACGAAGAAGTAAAGAAGCCTTACAAGAATCAAATAACGACATTTGAAAGGGGGACAGTAAGCCTAAGTTTATCAGAGTTATCTAACCGTTGGGGGTGGAGCAGACACAAGGTGCGTGATTTCCTAAACACACTCAAAACAGACGCAATGTTGGACATAAAAAGGACAGGCAAAATAACGGCTTTAGTCATTGAAAATTACGCATTTTACAACGATGTGCAAAACGCAAAAGGACAGAAAAAGGACGAAAAAAGGACAGTTTGCGGACAGTTTGCGGACACAAACAACAATGACAACAATGATAATAATATATATAACAACAAAAACGCGCGCGCGCGTGAGAGGTTCGTAGCACCTACAATCGATGAAGTACGAGCCTATTGTACCGAAAGAAACAACAGCGTGGACGCGCAAAGGTTTGTTGATTATTACACCGCCAACGGTTGGATGGTTGGCAAGAACAAAATGAAAAACTGGCAAGCAGCGGTCAGAACATGGGAGAGACAGGGAACGGCTGAGAGTGTTCACCACCCTACAAGAACGCAAAGTAGGTTTTGCGAAACACCTGTTGCTGACGATTTAGACGATTTATTTTGAGGTGAAAAATGATTGAACAGATATCGGACAATGTTCCAAAAAGTCCAAGTGAATACATAGGCGAGGATGGTGTAATGCGCTGTTCAGTATGCGGACAAGCTACCGAAACCACAATAAACATACTCGGCGAGGAGCGCAAAGTTCACTGCATTTGCGATTGCAGAAAGAAGGAATTGCAAGCGGCGAGAGAAAAAGAGGACGAAGAAGAAAAACGACGCAATCGGGCAATTTGCTTTGGCAAATCCGCATTGAGCGAGTGCAAGTTTGAAAACTCACACGACAGCGAAATGCTTAGAATCGGGAAGAGATATGCGGAGCAGTTTGATGAGTTTAAAGCTTCAGGAAAAGGGCTTCTTTTCTGCGGAACCGTCGGAACGGGGAAAAGTCATACATCGGCATGTATAGCGAATCGGCTCATAGATGACGGACACAAAGTTCTGATGACGAATTTTGCAACGATGGTTAATATCTTGCAATCGTCATTCGATGGCAGGCAGGAATACATCGACGGGTTGAATCGGTACGCATTACTGATTGTCGACGATTTAGGGGCTGAAAGAGAATCAGAATACATGCAGGAACAGGTTTTTAACATAATCGATTCTCGCTATCGTTCGGGATTGCCGATGATTATTACAACGAATTTGACGACGGAAGAGATAAAAAAGGCTTCGGATATCGGCAAACGAAGAATTTATGACAGAGTCCTTGAACGCTGCCACCCGGTAGTAATGAACGGACAGTCTATCCGCAGACAGAAAGTTAAAAATGATTTTCCGCAAATGGAAATGGCATTAAAAGGAGAGTAACAATGAGACTTACAGAAAAAATTGCCCGGCACTACGGGATAGAGCCGCAAAGCCGGCAGACCATTGAGGAGATGGCGGAGCTTACGCAAGCAATAACTAAATTTTGGCGATATACCGGCGACGACGCACAGCAGTTGAAAGGGCTGAAAAACGCAATAGCCGAGGAAATCGGAGATGTTGAGATAATGCTTGAACAGCTTAAAATCCTGTTCGGGATTGAAGAGGATGTCAGAGAATGCAGGGCATTTAAGCTGATTCGACAGCTTGAGAGAATCGAGAAGGAGAAGAAATGAAAGCACATCTCTTATTTGAACAATCCGGCACATTCAAGAATGCTTTCAAGAAAAACGGCATAGACGCATTCGATTATGACATTTTGAATGACTTCGGCGAGACGGACTTTCAGATTGACCTCTTTGGGGAAATCGAAAAAGCGTTCGAGGGGGGGGCAAAGCGTGTTTGACAACATCGCAAAAGAAGATGTTTGCTTCGCATTTTTCCCATGCACGAGGTTTGAAGAACAAATCAATATGGCATTTCGCGGCGAACAGTTTCAGATGAAAAAGTATACAGACAAGAAAAAACTTGAAACTTGCATAAAGTTGCACAAAGAGCGAGCCGCATTATACGAAAAAATCTGTCAGCTTGCGATTGTATGCCTGGATAAAGGAATTCGCATTGTAATCGAGAACCCTTTTTCTCCGCAGCACTATTTGAAGCAATATTGGTGTTTGAAGCCGAAAGTTATTGACAAAGACAGAACGGTGGAGGGAGATTACTACAAAAAACCAACGCAATACTACTTCATAAATTTTGAGCCAAAAAACAATTTTCTGTTTGAGCCGATTGAGTTTGTGAAGACGAGAACAATCGAGTTTGAGCGCAAGGCTGAACAGTCAAGACAGGTTCGGCGCAGCATGATACACCCACAATACGCAGACAGATTCATAAGACGATATATTTTGTGAAAGTGAGGAAAAACAAATGAATTCAGTAATTTTAATTGGTCGCCTTACCCGCGATCCGGAAGTAAGATACACATCAGGCACACAGACAGCGGTATGTACATTTACCGTTGCGATTGACAGACCCGTGAAAAAAGACGAAAAGAAGCAAGCGGATTTCCCGAGGGTTATCTGCTTCGGCAAACAAGCTGAGAACTGCGAAAGATTCCTTGCAAAGGGAAGACTGGTAGGCGTTCAAGGCAGATTGCAGACCGGAAGTTACACCAATAAGGACGGAGCGACGGTTTACACAACGGATGTTGTAGCTGACAGAGTAGAGTTTTTGGAATGGGGAGACAGACAGGAAGCAATTTCAAGACCGGCAGAAGAGCCTGCACCGGAAGGGTTTGCGGCAGTAAATGAGGATATCCCGTTCTAGTGAGGTTAAGAAATGATTAACTCAAAAAACGAACAAGAGGAGGGAAAAGATGATAAACAGCAAAGCGAAAGAAATTTGGAAAGATGTGGCCGGGTATGAAAACAAGTACGAAATTTCAGATCATGGGAATGTTAGGAGCAAACGCACTAAGAATGAAATGCGGCAGTACATAAATGACAATGGGTATTGCATTGTCGGATTTTATGACCAAACCAAAAGAAATCCCAAGCACTTTCGCGTACACAGATTGGTTGCAGAAGCATTCATACCAAATCCAGAGAAAAAAAGAACGGTAAATCATATAGACGGAAATAAGTCAAATAATTTATTGGAAAATCTGGAATGGGCGACACACGGCGAAAATCTAAGACACGCAAGAGAGCATGGGCTAATTGTAACAACCGAAAAACAGCGAGCCGCTGCGAGAAAAAACATCCGAAAGAATATGTTACTGTCGAACAACAACAGAAAAGCAGTATTCTACATTGATGAAAATGGTAATAAAAAAATATATACATCGATACGAAATGCGTCCAGAGATATTGGCATAAGTCCAGCAAGCATTATTAACTGTCTAAAAGGGAGAACGCACACAAGCGCAGGAATGAAATGGGGGTATTGTGATGACTATTCGGTCAAGAGATAAAGGTGCACGCTTCGAGAGGGAGCTTGCAAGCAAGCTGAAAGCGCGCGGCTATAACTGCCGCCGCGGTCAGCAGTACTGCGGAGCAAACGGAGACGCGGATGTGGTAGGACTGCCGGGAATCCACATCGAAGCAAAACACCAAGAAAAAATGCAGCTGTATGATTGGGTATGGCAAGCTAAGCGAGACGCAAAGCCGGATGAACTTCCGGCGGTATTCCACAAAAAGAATAACCGTGAAATATTAGTGACAATGACATTTGAGGATTGGATGATTTTTTATGAAAAAACAGCGAATAATTAGAGTGTTTCCATATAGGACATCATACACCCCTGATGACGAATATGTCTTTATCGGAATGCCGCCGTTCCTGCTTCCAGAGCATGACGAAATACACATCAGTTGCACATTTACATGGGACAAAGAGCTGTGCAAAGAACTTGCCTTTCAATGGGAAGTGCGAACGGATAAGCCGGTAAAACTTGGCGGTGTTGCTTTCGGAAGCCCATCAGAGGACTTTGAACAGGGGCTATACGTCAAGAAAAACATCATCTTCACTACGCGAGGCTGTAACAATAACTGCCCGTGGTGTATTGTGCCGAAACTCGAAGGAAAGCTAAAAGAACTGCCAATATGCGAAGGCAATATCATTCAAGACAACAATTTCTTGCAGGCTTCAAGGGCGCATAAAGAGAAAGTTTTTGATATGTTGCGAAAACAGCGAGGGATTTGTTTCAAGGGCGGTCTTGAACCGGATTTGATTGACGACCATTTTGTTAATGGTATTACATCGCTCAAAATCAAGGAACTGTGGCTTGCCTGTGATACAGACGCATCAATCAGCCGTTTCCGTAAAGGCTGCGAAAAACTTGTAAAGGCAGGATTTAACCGTAACAAGATAAACTGCTATGTTTTGTCTTATGGGAAAGACATGGAAGCTGACGAAGCAAGGGCAAGGGCAGTTTACGAGGCGGGCGCGATGCCGTTCATGCAGTTGTATCGAGACTTTTCGGACAAAAAAACAACATATTCGACCGAGTGGAATAAGTTTCAGCGCAGTTGGGCGCGACCGGCAGCGATTGAAGCACATATGAAACGAGGAACAGACTTCAGAAAATTTAATACATGATAAAAATGGAGCAAAAATTATGACACCAAAGAAGAACAAATTAACACCGAGAGCCGCAATTAGATGGCTTGAAGAATTGCGCCGGGCGAGCGAACGGCGGTCGGGTGCAGACACGATATATCAGATTCGCTACATGTTCAAATACATCGAGAAGATATTGCAATATCAAGAGGTGATGATACCCGAAGTCGAGGAAAGCGGGCGGTTCATTTGCCCAAGATGTAAGCATGGCATGATATCCGAATCGGGAACGGTAGACGATTATGCATTTTGCCCGCTCTGCGGTCAGAGGTGGAAGGAGACAGAAGATGATTAAGCAATGCGCATGTTGCGGCAAGGAGTTTAATGCAAAATACAAAGAAGCAAAATACTGTTCGAGAGAGTGTTCTCACAAGGCCCATAGTGCATTTGCCAAGGAGCGGAACACGAAAAGAAAACAGGAAGCATTAGAAAAAAAGCAAGCTAAGAAGCGACTGGCAGAGGACGCACGCAAGGCAAGAGATATGAAGATGAGTTACGGACAGTACAAAGCTATGATTTATAAGGAGGCAATGGTAAGATGAAGATTTTAAAAAATGACATATTAGCAGACGAAAAAAACGCATTATGGGAAGTAATCGACATTACGAACAGTCAACTGGTTATTGAGAACAAAATAACCGCAGAGAGGCGGATAATCAGTAAGAGGTTACTTAATGGCGGCGAAACAGGCTACAAGAAGGTTGAAGTTACCAAAGACTGCACAATAACACGCAGACCATACATAGCACGAATGGAAAGGCTTATGGACGAGGTGAATCCTAAGAGTGTAAGCGAAGCACAATTCTTGTATGAACTGGTGAGCGAAATCTTCAGGAGTGGCTTCAATGAGGAATTTATGAACGATGAAACGATATAAATTCAAGCGGAAGCACAGTTGGACGGTAGAATTGGCAAACATTAACGCATATGTGGTTGACAGCACAATCCCCGGATTGCACTACATAGTAGACAATGACCGTATGGCAATGGTACGGCATGACGATTTGGCATTGTGGGATATCGACGACACACCGACAGAAGCAAAAAAATTCATCGGAAGAGTAAAAAAGGAGATACTGGACATCTACGCAGACATCAAGAGCCTGCGTAGTATGACGGTAAAGTACGAAGAAGTAAAATTGAATGCCTGAAAGGAGAAGGAAAATGAAGATGGAATTTAATTATTTAGTTGAAAAGATGCGGATGTTGAATAGTTTAGGACGAATAAACGATAAGTGTCTGGGGGTAAAGTGTTCAATGTGTCCATTATCAAACGTCAACAATGAATTTGCTCTTGCTTGTGATGATTTTGAAGTTCAATATCCTTTTGAAGCAACCGAAATCGTCCGCAAGTGGGCTGAGGAACATCCGAGAAAGACGAGGAAAGATATTTTGCTTGAAGTGTTTCCAAATGCACAGTTAGATTCGAGTACTCAACGCCCCTTAGTGTGTGCGTCTGATTTAGGATTTTGCACAGATTGTCCGTCAGTTGATAATTGTGAAATCTGTTGGAACATGGAGGTAGAGGAATGAAGGCAATTAGAAAAAAGATTTCACCAACCTATTTTGATGATGTGAAAGACAGACAGAAAAATTTTGAAATCAGAAAGGACGATGATGATGTGCAGGTCGGCGACAAGGTTGTTCTGGGTGAATGGAAAGAAAATTACGGATACACTGGAAGATTTGTCACAAGGAAAGTAAAGTATGTTCTGCGAAATGTGCCTGAATATGGGTTAAGAGAAGGCTATTGCATTATTGGTTGGTAAAGGAGCGTGAGCAGGAATGAGGATATTAGATGCCTGTTGCGGTAGCCGTATGTTTTGGTTCGATAAGCATAATCCGTTAGTGACATTCATGGACAACAGAAACTTTGAAGATATTCTGTGCGACGGCCGAAGTTTGCGAGTGAAGCCCGATATTGTAGGAGATTTCAGAAATATACCATACCCGGACGAATCTTTTAATCTTGTGGTCTTCGACCCGCCGCATTTGCTGAAAGTCGGGGAAAACTCTTGGCTTGCGAAAAAATACGGCAAACTGGACGCTGATTCTTGGAAAGAAGATATAAAACAAGGATTTTCTGAATGTTTTCGAGTTCTAAAAAAGGATGGAGTATTGGTATTCAAGTGGAGCGAGACGGATATTACTGTATCAGATATCTTAAAACTCACACCACAAAAGCCGTTAATTGGACACAAAAGTGGCAGATTGAATAAAACGCATTGGATATTATTTGTAAAGGTAGGTGAGAATGATTGACATACGAAAAAGCACTGAAACACTATGAAGAAAACTTATGTAGGTTTTGCAGAGCGAAGCATTGCGAGAATTGTCCGACAGCAACAGCTAAAACAGCAATGGAAAAGCAGATTCCAAAGAAACCGAGCGGCACTCTGACCACTTCGGGAATATCGAGGTATAAAAGCGGGAATTGTGGGTGCGGAACTGGCATTGTAATGGTTTACAAATATTGCCCGAACTGCGGACAAACCATAGATTGGAGTGAGGAAGAATGACAAGAGAAGAAGCTATCAGATTATTAGACCCGGAGACAACTGCGGAAGCAATCGCAGAGATTGAGTATTACGCCGGATTCAACGCCAAGACTGCAAGTATACAGGCTATCACAGAAGCGTGTGAGCTGGCGGTGAAGGATATGCGAAAGCAAACGCCGATGAAACCTATAGACAACGAGGAAATGTGGCAATTCGAGTGTCCCACATGTGGGGAAGTGGTTGTTTTGTATCACGACGGCAAGCCCCATCATTGCGAGTGTGGGCAAGCCATAGACTGGGAGGGGATAGAATGACAGAAGACATGAAAAAAAGAGAAAACGACGCAAAGGAATGTATTCACTGGACAATCTGTCAAGAACTATTCGAAACCTACAAGGCTAAAAATGCCGATTACGGAGACAGTTTTGCACAGGTTAGGGAGAAATACCCGAACGCAATTCTAATTCGATTAAATGACAAACTGAACAGGTTAGAAACGCTGATGAATGGGGCAGAACAGCATGTCAACGATGAATCAATAGAAGATACATTGTTGGACTTGGCAAATTATTGCATAATGGAGCTGGTAGAAAGGAAATATGGATGATTGACACAAAAGAGTATCTAAAGCGGATAGCACTTATCGACGCGCAGATTAACGGCACAATCGCCGACATGCAGCGATGGTATGACCGGGCGACCGCCATCACATCACAGCCGAAGACGATTGTGTCGTTTGATGAAAACACAGGAAAAGTAAAAAAGACTGTGATTCCTCCGGCGTTCGGATTGGGAATATCGGACAAGATAGGCGATAGTGTAGCCGAATATGTAGACATCGAAATGGAATCCGACTTAAAGTCTTTGCTGGACGAACGCCAACGGGTAATCAATCATATCCGGCAGCTGAAAAACAAGGACAGGTTCGATGTGCTATGGAAGTGCTATGTACTTAACATGACGAACAAGGAGATTGCCGCGGACATGGGGCGGTCGCAGACATGGGTGTCTACGGTGAAATGTGAAGCAATTGCGGAGCTGGATGGTATGATAAATGTGTAAAAAATGTATGAAAACTGACAAAGTTGTATGCACAATGACAAAAACCTGTACTATAATATAAAGTGAGAAATGTTCTTCTTGAAGGCAACTTAACATACTTCTTAAAAAGAAAACTCGGACGACCTTCGCCCGGGTTTTTTCGTGGGGTGAAAAATGAATTTAGACCGAAAAGGGGCAGATAAATTATGGAAGAAATAAAAATGGGGAGACCACCTAAAAAAATAGATAAGAAAGAATTCGAGAAGCTTTGCGCATTACAATGCACGAAGGAAGAGATATGCGGATTCTTAGAGGTCTCAGATAAGACACTTGATAAATGGTGTGCGGAAAAATATGGAAAGAGTTTCTCCGAGGTATTCCGGGAAAAGCGTGGAACGGGGAAAATAAGCCTTCGCAGAATGCAATTTCAGCTTGCCAAGAAGAGCGCGGCAATGGCAATCTTCCTCGGGAAGAACTGGCTCGGACAGACGGACAAAGGACAAGGAACAGAGGACGCAGAAGACGACGGATTTATGGACGCATTAAAGGAGAGTGCTGATGTATGGGACGAATAGGCTTTAGATTCAGCCCGTTCAGCAAAAAGCAGAAGCAGTTACTTACATGGTGGCTTCCGCAGTCGGGTGTGTCAGACAAAGACGGAATCATAGCAGACGGAGCAATCCGTTCAGGTAAGACGGTGTCAATGGCACTGTCTTTTGTTATATGGGCGATGGAAACCTTCAACGGACAGAACTTCGGCATGTGCGGAAAGACGATCGGCGCATTTCGGCGTAATGTGCTCACGGTGATGAAGCAGATGTTGCTTTCACGGGGGTACAAACTCACAGACCACCGAGCGGACAATCTTATTGAAATAACGCGCGGTAAGGTGACGAATTACTTTTATATCTTCGGCGGAAAAGATGAGCGAAGCCAAGACTTGATACAAGGTATTACCTTAGCAGGGATATTCTTCGATGAAGTCGCGCTCATGCCGGAATCATTCGTGAATCAAGGAACAGGCAGATGTTCAGTCGAAGGTTCCAAGTTTTGGTTCAATTGTAACCCAGACACCCCAGCGCATTGGTTCAAAAAGGAATGGGTAGATAAGCGAGAGGACGACAAGAACCTCTTGTATTTGCATTTCACAATGGACGACAACCTGTCGCTTGCGGAGGACATCAAGAGAAGATACCGGGGAATGTACTCGGGCGTGTTCTTTAAGCGTTACATCATGGGTCTATGGGTAGCTGCTGAGGGCGTTATTTACGACCTGTTTGTAGATAACAAGGAGAGTTACATCATCGACAAAGCACCGCCGATTCGATACGCGACAATCGGGGTTGACTTCGGTGGAACAGGCTCGGCGCATTCTTTCACACTTACAGGCTTTACGCATAACTGGGATGTTGTGATACTGGATGAATTTTACTGGAACAACAAAGAGAAGGGAAGGCTCTCACCAAAGGAGTTAGAAGAAAAGTTTGTTGACTTCTGCCGAAGAGCAAAGACAAAGTACCGCGTGTATGAAGCGTTCTGCGATAGCGCAGAGCAAACGCTGATTGAGGGCCTGCAAGTAGCAGCAGCGAAAAGCCGCGTTGGTGTGGATGTCAGAAACGCGCTAAAGGGAGCAATCAATGACCGAATAGCGTTCTACAACTCAATTATGGCGCAAAAACGGTTCTTCATTATGAACCACTGCACGGCGACCATAAGCGCACTTGAGAACGCGGTATATTCTGACAAAGACCCGACGAAAGACGAGAGACTGGACGACGGCACGGTAAATATAGATTCGCTTGACAGCATGGAATACTCGACAGAGAGCGTGCAGAGCGATATTTTATATTTGAGAAAATAGGAGAAAGATATGCAAGGAATTATACAATGGCTTGATAAGAACGGATACGGAACAATCGACAAGTCGTTCTATTCTGCAATAGAATTGTGGCAGAAATGGTATAAGGGAAAGACGCCTTTTCATTCTTACAAGCAATGGAACGGAGTAGAGCATACAACGCAAACAAGAAAAACGCTCAATATGGCCAAAAAGCTTTCTGAAGACTGGGCGAACATGCTTCTGAACGAAAAGGTGGAAATTGTCACGGGAGATGAAGCTTCTCAGAATAGGCTCAACGACATCTTAGACGCTAATGGGTTCTATGTACGTGGCAATCAGCTTGTGGAGCTTACAATGGCACTTGGAACGGGGGCATTTGTGGAGTTTATGGACGGCGACAAGGTCAACATTGACTATGTCCGGGCAAACATGATTTATCCGCTTGCGACGGAAAACGGGGAAATACTGGACTGCGCTTTTGCTTCGGAGCATAAGGTAAAAAAGGATTCATTCGTATATCTGAACATTCACGAACGCAACGAGCAAGGCAACTATGTAATCAAAAACATCTACTTCAAGCGCACGAATGACACATTGCAAGAGACGGAGCTGCCGGAAGGGGTAGTTCCGGAGATTAACACGGGCTCGCCTGTTCCACGCTTCCAAATCATCAAGCCGAACATCGTAAACAATGTGGAACTGGATAACCCTATGGGTATATCGGTGTACGCAAACTCTATCGACCAATTAGAAGCACTTGACCTTGTGTATGATTCTTACGCAAACGAGTTTAAGCTCGGAAAGAAACGAATCATCGTTCCGATTAAATTCGCGCGAATCATGGAATCGCAGGACGGCACGATGACCTATCCGGTGTTTGATTCCAACGATACAGAATTCTACGCTGTAACTGAAACGGACGGGCAGGACAAGATTGTTGAAATGAACATGGAAATCCGAGCAGACGCACATGAGCAGGGGTTAAAGACCGGGCTAAACATCTTAGCCAAAAAGTGTGGGCTTGGCGATTCTTATTATAGATTTGAAACAACAGGCGTGAAAACGGCTACAGAGGTAGTTAGCGAAGAATCCGACCTGTACCGTAACCTGAAAAAACATGAAATTGTGTTAAATGAAGCATTACGCAAAATGGTGATTGCAATCGGAGACATGGACGGGTTCAACATCGATCCGGCAAAGATTACAATCAACTTCGATGATTCAATTATTGAAGATACAGGCGCAGAAAAAGAAAAGTTTTTGCAGGAAATCCGAGACGGAATCCGTGACAAGTGGGAGTACAGAGCAAGGTTTTTCGGCGAAACAGAAGAGGAAGCAAAGGCGAATGTTCCGCAGGCTGAAAGCAATGTGGACTGGTTTAACGAGGAGTAACTTATGATTACACCGGAATACCTGGAACAATGCCCGGATAGATTAGTGGAAATCTATGAACAGGCGGAGCGAGACATCATCGCCGACATGGCACGAAAGATAAGCAAATACGATTACTTTTCTTCAGCTGCCGAATGGCAGGCGATGAAGCTTCAGGAGATGGGCTTAACTTATAAAGAGATTCAGAAGCGACTGGCAAAGGCAAGCGGCAAGTCGAAAGCCGAGATTGTAAAGCTGCTAAAGGAAGCAGGTGCAAAAGAGCTGAAAGACGACGGTGTGAAGCCGACACAATCAACGGTTAATACACTAAATGCAGGATTAAGCAAGACGCTCGGCACTTTCGACAACCTCACGCGGACGACCGCGACGCAAGGCACACGGCAAATTTCACAAGCCTTAGACCGTGCATATGCTCAAGTCTCAAGCGGTGCGTTCCCGCAGGAGACGGCGGTCAAGAATGCCATTTCAGACCTTGCCAAAAACGGCATTGAAGCCTACGACTACGGCACGCGAAAAGATTACATAGATGTAGTCGTCCGCCGAGCAGTCAGAACAGGCGTTAATCAGACAGTCGCAAAGCTTGCGCTGTCAAACGCCGACGAACTGAAAACCGACCTCGTGGAGGTCTCCGCTCACTCCGGGGCACGACCATCACACGCCGAATGGCAAGGGAAAGTTTATTCAATCAGCGGCGAAACTGAGGGCTATGAGAAGCTGTCAGAAGCGACAGGCTACGGAAGTGTTACCGGGCTGTGTGGTGCGAATTGCAGACACACCTTTTACCCGTTTTTTGAGGGCGACGAGCCGACATATAGCGAGGAAGAGTTAAAGTCATTCGATAAGCCGAAGTACACCTACAACGGCGAGAAAATGACCGAATATGAAGCGACACAGCGTCAAAGGTACATCGAGCGTCAAATCCGCCGTTGGAAGCGTGAGAAGGTCGGAATGGAAGCCGCAGGGCTGTCCCCGGAGCGCGCAAATGCTAAGCTGAAGAAGTGGGGCAAAATCCAATCTGATTTCCTCGGGCAGACAGGGCTAAAACGGCAGTATGGACGGGAAGAAATACCGAAAACTGCAAAGAAATTAAGTGAGGATGAGAAAAAAAGCATATATGATTATATGAGTGCAAAATCATATATTATAAATGAGAAACTCAGAAATAGTGACACATTGACAAAAGAAGAGAGCGAGTTTACAATGCACTTAGATAGAACACTCGCAAAATTGCCAAAATATGAGGGGAACCTTAGTCGTTCATTGTATTTTATGAATGACGAAACTGTGAATAATTTTATGGCGGTACACCAAAAAGGCGATAAAGTGACATATGGCGAGTATCTTTCTACAACGAAGGGTGAAACATATAATCCAGAAGGGCAAGTACAAATTTATATTGAAAATTCCAAGAAAGGAAGGGAGTTGGCAGGATTCAACGAAGCAGAACAAGAGGTACTCTATGAGAGAAATTCGACATTTTTAGTACGAGATGTTGTTCGCTTTGAAGATAAGTGGTTTATCTTGCTGAAAGAAAATGAGTGAAGAGTTGAAAAAAGGAATACCAAAGGGAACCGTAACAGGAAAGGTTATTTTTACAAAAGATGAAGAGGAAGAAAGCGAGCGAATCTTTGAAAGGATTTTAAAAGCTTCGGGAGCAATGAAGCAAGATGAAAGCATAGCTGACTGGCGAAAGCAACAAAAATAAACTCAATAAAAACGAGGACGACTGACGAGCCGTCCTTTTTTTATACTCAAAATTCGGTGGCGACCGTAAAACGCAGGCACATAGCGGCGTTGCGCGTAAAAAACGAAGTGCAGAAAGGAAGAGACAATGAAAAGAGAACAAATCAAAGAGATTCTGACAAAAGCAGGATTGGCAGAGGACAAGGCGAAAGAAACCATTGATTCTATTTTTGCAGAACATGGCAAGGACATCGACGCGGAAAAGGCAAAGACAACCGCAAAAGAGAATGAACTTGCGGCGGCAAATCAGCAGATTAAAGACCTGAATGCCACGATTGACAGTTTCGGCGGACAGACACCTACCGAGTTAAAGACACAGCTCGGCAATCTGCAAAAGAAGTACGACGAGGACATCGCAGCAGAGCAAAAAAAATATTCGGATCTACTGAAAACGCAGAGCCTGAAAGAAGCATTAACAGGCGCGGGAGTAACCGACCCGGATTACATCATCTATAAGCACGGCGGCGTTGAGAAGTTCGCATTCGCGGACGGAAAGCCTGTCGGAATTGATGAGACTTTGAAGCCTTACAGAGAATCTTCACCGTCTCTTTTCAAGGTTGAGACCAAACCAAAAGAAGGAATCCGCCACGAAGGCGGCACACAAGTAAAAGAAAGCACAAGCGACCACGCAGAGGCGAACAGAGCCCTGCGTTCTTTTTTAGGGAAGGAGTAAACAATGGCAGTTAATATTGTAGACAGACAAAGAGCAGAAGCTCTGATTCAGGAGCAGTTAATCAACACAATTCAGCAGGAAGCACCGGCTAATTCCGCATTTATGAGCATGGCGAGAAAACTTCCAAACATGTCTTCTAAAACGACAAAAATGCCGGTACTTGACATGTTACCAACAGCCTACTGGGTAAACGGTGACACGGGCATGAAGCAGACCACAAAACAGGAATGGGATAATGTATATCTTACAGCTGCGGAACTGGCTGTAATTGTACCAATCCCGGAAGCGGTAGTTGACGACGCTTCGTTTGACATCATCGGCGAAATCTTGCCGCGAATCAATGAAGCGATCGGAGAAAGAGTAGATTCCGCGGTTATCTTCGGAAACGGCAGACCTGCGGAATGGGATTTGGACATCGTAACAAGAGCAAGAGTTGCAGGAAACAATGTGACCCCGGGTTCTTCCCCGGATTACTACAACCTGTTACTTGGCGAGGGCGGTGTAATCTCCAAAGTTGAAGAGATGGGCACTATGGTAACCGGCGCAATCGCAGCTATGGGCATGAGAGCAAAGCTGAGAGGAATCAAAACCACAGACGGGCTTCCAATCTTCAAGTCCGACATGCAGGGCAGCACGAATTACACGCTTGACGGCGCACCGATTCAGTTCCCACAGAACGGCTCTTTCGATTCTTCGATTGCACAGTTAATCGTTGGAGATTTCAGCAAGGCTGTTTACGCAATCAGACAGGACATTACTGTTAAGATTTTAGATCAGGGCGTAATCCAAGACCCTACAACGAAGGAAATCGTATACAACCTTGCACAGCAGGATATGATTGCAATCCGTGTTGTATTCAGAATGGGCTGGGCATTGCCGAACCCTGTAACACGCATGAACGGAGACAGAACAGGCGTACCGTTCGCATTCCTTGAGCCTGCAACAGCGCAGACTACAAAGAAGCTGACGCTGACCGTAACTGATACGCCAACAGGCGACGGAAGCGGTACAGCAATCGAAGGCGCAACCGTTCTGATTGACGGCGCAAAGAAGCTGACGAACGCAAGCGGCAAGGTGGAAGTAAACCTTCCAGCAGGCACTTATACCGTAAAAGTTAAGGCTGACGGCTACAAGGGTACAACCGACGAGGTTACTATCACCACGGCGGCAGTAACAAAGACAATCCAGCTTGCGGCAAAATAAGGAGGTGGTCGCATGAAAAAATACTGCGACTATAACTTTTATGTGAATGAATACAACGGCACTATGGCAGAAGAGGACTTCAATCGTGAAGTCCTCAAGGCCTCTGCCTATGTTGATATGGTAACAATGAATCGCATAACAGCGTCCGTATTGAATAAATATACAGACCAAATCAAACTGGCAACCTGTGCGGCGTGTGATGTTTATTATGCAGCCGAAAAAGGCGGCGAGGTTACATCCGAGACCGTGGGAAGCTGGTCGAGAAGCTACGGCGCAAGCGGCATGACGGTTCAGCAGAAGCTACAGGACAGCGTCGAGAACTACCTTGTCATGACAGGTCTGTTATACAGGGGGTCGGTATTATGATGTTTCCGCATTATATGACGCTGTATCACCACGCAGAAGGCGGATGGACGCGTACCGTAATTAAAGGCGTGCTGTGGGAGAACCTTGCCGGGATAATTCTTCGAAAAACGGGCACAGCCCCGGAGGACAAGGCGCAGGTATACATCCCTATGCCAAATGTTGAGGTGCAAGAGAAAGATATCATTGTAAAAGGTATCTGTCTCAAGGAGATTCAGAAATCTTCAAAGGAAATCCCGGAAGGGCTGTATGTAACAACCGTTGAGGAATTCGATTACGGCAGTCTCAAGCATTGGAGAGTGACAGCACGATGATAGACAATCCGAAAGATACATTGATTCTGAAATGGAACCCGACATTTGAAGTGGAACGGGAGCGGCAGTTTAAGGACTGTCAAAAGTATATTGACAGCGAAGTATTGCGGTACAATGCAAAGTATATCCCATTTCAGACAGGCGCATTGAACCAAAGCGGTACTATAGGCACCGTTATCGGTAGCGGAGAAGTAGTCTATCAGTCACCATATGCGCGATATCTGTATTACGGGAAAGTTATGCGAGACGCGCAAGGTCGCGCGTTCTATGGAAGCGCACCAAAGCACACAACTGACGAGGATTTACATTACCACGGAGAGCCGCAGCGCGGCAAGCTGTGGTTTGAGCGCATGAAAGCCGCTCACAAAAAATCAATCCTTAAAGGCTGTGCGAAACACTTTAAGTGAGGCACAAAATGACGATTTTAAAGACTTTACAAAACTTCATAAGCAATTACAACGGCATGACTGTTTTAACCGATTTTGAGGGCAAGCAGAGCGGTTACGCGTTACAGCCAACAGGGAACGACACTTATAAACAGGACATCTTAGGCAACAAGTTCTATCTGAACAATTACATCTTCTATGTGCGAGAAATCGCACGAGAGGAAGAGGACAGAGCGGAAAATCAAGATTTTCTTGAGGATTTTTCTTTGTGGATGGACGAGCAGCAGCTTCCGGAACTTCCGGGCAAATTCACCGCTGAGGACATGACCGTGTCGAACTGTATGCTTATGGATATTGAAGAGGATGGCATGGGAATTTACCAAGTGCAAATCCAGTTAAAAATCAAGAAAGAGGTATAAAATGGCAAAAATTGCAAGAAAGTTAGTGCAGGACTTCATTAACTGCACACCGTCCGAGAACACCGGGTCTTATGAGGTGCTCGGCGCAGACCTCGAAGAGTTATCTGTTGAATTTTCCGCGGATATCGAAAAGAAAAAGAACATCTTGGGCGAGGAATCCATCAACCTTAAGGGCTATGAAAAAGAAGCGTCTGTTGAGCCGTACATCGCTGACACAGACAGTAGCCTGTTCAAGTTCTTACAGGACATTATCGACAATGAAAAAGTCCTTGATGATGTCAAAACGGATGTTGTGCGCGTAAAGCTTTACGAAACAGTAACAAGCGGCGCATATCCAGCAACAAAGGAAGAGGTTTACGTTGAAGTCGTTTCCGCAGGCGGAGACACAACAGGTTATCAGATTCCGTTCAACATTCACTATACAGGAATCAAGACCGAAGGAACATTCAATCCGACAACAAAGGCGTTCACAGCAAAGGTATAAGGTATAAGGTGGCAACATGAAAACTTTAGATTTCGATGATGGTGTCATTAACCTTGATGTTAACGGCACAGGTCGGATTTTTTCGTTTAATCCGACCGACACAAAAATTTATGAAGGGTTTTTGGAGATGGTTCGAGATACACCGCAGAAGCTGAATCAGCTTTCAGTCAAAGCCGAGAAACTTGAGGCCAAAAAACTGGACGAAAACGAACGCACCGCCGAAGAGCTTAAGATTTACGCAGAGATTGACAAGATTCTTCGCGAAGCGTTCGACAATACATTCGGCGAAGGACAAGCGGATGTTATGTTCGGGAATCAAGTCGTATGCGGTTTAGGCAGTAACGGAGATTTTGTATTCTCGAACGGTCTCATGGCTCTGTTTCCGTACTTTGAGAAAGAGACAAAAAAGCGCAAGCAGAAGGTTAAATCTGTTGTCGCGCAGTACAAGTAGTAATGGATATTTTAAAATTGCCTTCCTCCTTATATTTGCAGGGTCAAGAGTACGCGATTAACGCAGACTGGCGACCCTGCGTTAATATTATGCGGATGTTTGAGAGAATTGACCTAAGCGACACGGAAAAGATTCTGTGCATGGTGGGGATTCTTTACGAGGACGAGATTCCCGATAGGTTGATGGCCGAAGCCGCAGAGCAAGCGGTGTGGTTCTTGAATCTCGGCGAAGCCGCGGACCGCAAGAAAGGCGTGATGTCCTTTGGTAGGCTGTTCTCATGGGAACAGGATTTGAAGTTCATCATATCGGCTGTGGATAAGTCCGCAGGCTTTTCGATCCGCTCAAAAGAATTTTATCATTTTTGGGAATTTGTGAGCGCATTTTTTGAGACTGGGGAATGCGTGTTTAATACAATCGTTCATCAGCGGAAACTGAAAAAGACCGGTAAACAGTCGAAAGCTGATAAGGAATGGTGGGCCGAAAACAGAGACATTGCAGAACTGAAAGTCAAATTGACAGGCGATGAACAGGAAATATTAGACGCATTCAACGCACTACTGAAAGGGGGCGAGGCTGATGGTTGACGGGTATTTAAACTTCGACACAAAAGTCGACACAACAGGATTCAACAAAGGCACGGCGCAAATCTCAAAGCAATCCTCAAAAATTGGCGGACTACTTTCGACGGCTCTCGGCACGGCGGTCGGCTTCGGCGCGGCGCAGATTGCCGGTCAAGTCGTACAGAGCTTAATCAAGATCGGTAATCAAGCAATCGAACTAGCTTCTGATTTAGACGAAGTACAGAATGTCGTTGATACTGCCTTTGGCGAAATGGCATACAAATGTGAAGCATTCGCAGACACCGCTATTGAGCAGTTTGGTATGTCGAAGCTGTCAGCGAAGCAAACTGCTTCCACTTACATGGCAATGGCAAAATCAATGGGGCTTTCGATGGACGCGGCTTCGGATATGGCAATCGAAACTGCAAAGCTCACAGGTGATGTTGCTTCGTTTTACAACATTAGCACCGACCTTGCTTCGGTCAAGCTGAAATCCATCTTTACAGGCGAAACCGAAACGCTGAAAGACCTCGGCGTTGTAATGACAGAGGTAAACTTAAAGCAGTATGCACTACAGCATGGAATAACCAAGTCTTACAGCGCAATGAACCAAGCAGAGAAGGTTGCCTTAAGGTATAACTTCGTCATGGATTCACTAGCTGACGCACAGGGCGACTTCGCGCGGACATCCGATTCCTGGGCAAACCAAACAAGGGTATTATCCGAACGGTGGAAAGAACTTCTCGGCGTACTCGGAAAAGGGCTTATTCGCATTTTTACACCGGTCATAAAGGTGATTAACTCTATTCTGCAAGCCTTGATAAATTTAGCAAACGCATTTGCAAACACGATCGGTAAGCTTTTTGGTCTGAACACGACAATTAAATCTTCAAGGAAATCTGCAATCGGTGCCGCCGACGCGCAGGGAGAACTAGCGGACGAAACCAAAAAAGCAGGAAAGGCCGCAAGCGGTGCCCTTGCAAGCTTCGATAAACTGGATGTTCTGCAAAAAGACACAGCAACCGGAGCCGGAGATACCGGCGGTGCAGGCGGAATGCTCGACTTCGGGCAAGCTGAAATGCCGGAAGCGGACACATCCGTTATAGACAAAATGAAAGACAGCCTTTCGGGACTACAGCCGTATGTGGATAGGCTCAAAGGTTCGTGGGATAATCTGAAAGCTGCATTTGAGCGATTCGCAAATTCAAAAGGAGTTCAAGCTGTTTTGAAGTTCCTAAAAGACACACTAGGAGAACTTGCAGAATCCGCATTCGCGTCCGTTCTTATGACATGGTCAGGAATTTTGGATGTGCTTGCAGGCGCACTTGACTTAGTGGCAGGCGCATTAACAGTTTTAGTTGGAATCATCACAGGCGATTTTGACATGGCAAGCGAAGGGCTAAAACAAATGGGTCTTGGATTGCAAGAGGTATGGAAGGGTGTTGGCGAGATTCTCACAGGTGCGCTGATTATGGTGCTTGGAAAGGACTGCGTCGAAGCGATTGACGCTTTTCTGACAAAGGCTCTTGAATGGTTCACGCAAACATCGCTTTACACTACGGGTATTTCTGAGATTTTCCGAGGTCTTATTGACTTTATTAAGGGCGTTTTTACGCTCAACTGGAAAAAGGCATGGAACGGCGTGTGCAGGATTTTCGCAGGCATATGGAATTCCATTGTAAGTATAGTCGAAGGCGCGGTGAATTTGGTAATCAAAGCGGTCAACTGGTGCATTGAGCAGCTGAACAAAATCCATGTAGATGTCCCGGACTGGGTTACTGACCTAACAGGAATGACAGGCTTCGGGTTTAATATTAAATATTTAGACCCTGTGAAACTGGGGCGAATTTCAGTTCCTAAATTAGCAAGCGGAGCTGTCATTCCGCCAAACGGCGAATTCATGGCAATGCTCGGCGACCAAAGAAATGGCAGAAACCTTGAAGCCCCGGAAGATTTAATTCGTCAAATTGTAAGAGAAGAATCGGGGAGTGGAGATATTATTATCAACGCAAAGGGCACAATGGGGCAGCTGATAAGGCTGTTGAAGCTAGAAGTTGAACGCGAGGACAGAAGAACGGGCAAATCATTCGTGAGAGGGGGCGCATACTAATGGCGTTAGCAGATAGAATCATCATCGACGGCAAAAGGTACGATGTACCCGTGAGTGATGTCTCAAGGAATGCAGATGTTTTGGATAAATATGCAAACCGAACCGAAAACGGAGACCTGAAGCGAAAAGGAATCGGAGTTTACTATAACTACGAAATCACCTTCGGGTTTACCACCAACACAGCGGCGTACAATTCCCTATACAACAAACTAACCGAACCGACGGAATTCCACAATGTAACTGTCCCGGCAAGCAGTGGAGATTTTTCGTTTAAGGCATACATCACGAAGGTTTCGGACAAAATGCTTGCGCAATACAAAGGCAAAAACTACTTCGGAGAACTAAAGGCAAGCTTCACGGCAAAAGCACCGGCAAGGAGGTTCTAAATGGTAGAACTGAAATATGGTCTATTTGATGTTACAGCGGCTGATGATTCCACGCAGACATGCACGGATGTTCAGCCGTTTGCTGATGTTACAGTATTAAATACCCCTGACCTCGACAGCTTGTCAGTGAAGCCGTGGGCGACGCTAGAGATGAACCAATGGCTTTTAGACGGAAGCAAACGGGCATTCCCGGACGAGCCCGAAAAAGAAATATTCGGGCTGTGGTCGCTATCACAGAGCGGTGATGATTGCAACTTCGCTGCTCCGATAACTCTGATTTGCGATTTTACTGAGCCACATACTACGGTTGGGATTACCTTCATATTCCGTGAAGATTCATACGAATATGCGAACAAAGTAAAGATTGAATATTATTCATCAAACGGCATAGAGGAAAAAATTTTCCATCCCGACCGCCCGACATACTTCGCGAGCGGTCTTGCAGAAAATTACACAAAAATCGTATGCACATTTTACGGAACTTCGCTGCCTAACAGATATTTGAAGCTCACAGAGATTAAGTTTGGAGCTGTGAAGATATTCGACGACGATTCCGTTATATCCGCGCAAATTCTTGAAGAGATTGACCCTACGGGCGCAGAGCTTTCAATTAACACTTTGGAATTCACCGCATATACAACAGATTTTGCGCTGTTAGACCCTAACGGCGTATATGCCGCATTACAACAGCGGCAGGCAATCGGAACGAAGGTCGATGGGTCAGATTTTGGCACATTCTTCTTAGATGAGCCCGAATCGGAAGACGACGATACGACGACCTTCAAGTGCATTGACTTCGTGGGCGTCATTGACACAACCGCATTCATGGGCGGAATCTATTCGAACAAGCTTGTGGGCGAATTAGTGACTGAGATTATGACCTCAGCTGAAATGCTTAGTAACGAATATTCGCTTGATTCTTCGCTATCGACAAAACGGGTCAGCGGTTACATTCCTATCTGTACTCACCGCGAAGCGTTGCAACAGGTTGCATTTGCGATTGGTGCGATTGTGGACTGTTCGAGGGGTAAAGCAATCAAGATTTACCCGCAAAGCACAGCCACCAAAGGCACAATCACGCATGATGACAAATTCGACGGGCACAAAGTTAAAATGACAAGTCTAGTAACAGGCGTTGAAGTGACCGCTCATCGCTATACGCTTAGCTCTGAGGCGTCTTCCGCATATGAAGATACTTTGGCAGCAGGAACACACACGGTAACCTTCGGCTCACCGTTTGCACAGCTTACCGCAAGCGGTGCGACAATCATCGCGAGCGGCGCAAATTATGCAATCATCAGCGTTCCGTCAACAGGCACGGTTACAATCACCGGCAAGGAATTTGAGGATAATACATCCGTTGTAGGTGTGTATGCTTCGGAACTTCCGGCAAATGCAAAGCCTAATGTTATTTTATGCGACGAAAACGCAACGCTCGTTTCATCTGCTAATGCCTTAGAGATAGCGCAGCGGCTTTATTCGTTCTACCAAAAACGCTATGAAGACGAGGGCGATATGATTCTCGGCACACAGAAGGTTGGAGAAACCTGGCGAATGAATTCGCTGAATAATCGAGACATTGTTGGCACGATCCAAAGTCTAGACATCAACCTCATAACAGGCGTGGCGAGCGCGAAAATAACAGGCGAAGCGACGGCGAGGGAAGAGACATGAGCAATGTTTATAATTGTGAATACACCGGAGCAGTTCAGTATCGAAATATATTCAGGAGAGTTATAAAATGGCAATCAAAACAGTACAGGCTACCATTAATGGTAGCACATACAATACAACGACGCTGTATTACGGTCTGCAACTAATAACTGACCGAACAAACGACGATGTGGAGAGAGCAAAAGAGCTGAACGACAGAAGCTTTGAGGACTGGACGGATGAAGAGGTAGCAGAGTTTTTGAGTGGTCTGAAAGGCGCATACAACGCTTCGGATCTAAACCGCGTTGAATCCGCCGTATCCTATGTTTTTGGACGATTCGCAGCGAATGGGTACGACTACCCTGTACCTCAAATTAAAATCACATGGCAAATATCCGAATTCATGGACAGCGAAGAGACGAAGAGGTATCTCAGTAACATCCGGCAGCTTCGGGCGCGTATAACTGTACCAATCGGAACGCCGGAAGTCACGGAGGATATGGAACAGTTTACATTTGAAAAAGCAAATGATTTGGAAAGAATTTTGGAAATACTGGACGAGTGCATAAGCAAGTTAGAGCAGTCGTTTGTTTATTCCGGCGAAATTTTCGGAGGTGAATTATGAAAGACAGAATACCTACTCAGCCCGGGCGCGTGAAAATAACGCACGCAGACGGTACATCTGAATATGTAACATGGGAACGAGCGGACGAGCCCACACAAGAAGGAACACCAATCAACAAAGCAACGCTATTTACAGACGCAATGGGAATGCGGTACGGACTACCCGACGCAACGCCTTCTAAAGGCTTTGAAAGGCTTGTCAAAGAGTGGGTCGTGTCCGTTCCAAAAAGCGGATGGAGTTCATCCAAAACAAACGGATGGTACACTAATCAGATTACCGTATCGGGGATGAAAGCAGTATTCAATCCGATTGCTACACTGGTGATAACTTCCGCAACCTTGGCGGACGATGAGCAATCGGCTTTTTCAGCAATTAAGCAGATTGAAACCTTCGACGGATACATCATTTGTAGAGCAATAGATGTACCTGATAGTTCAATCAATATCAAACTTACGGGGGTGTAATTATGGGTAATGCTAAATTATTGAATAGTGGAGGGGCAATAGCACCTAGGAACTCCTCTGTCGCTACAGAGTATGCGGGAGAAAATATCCCAAATTATTGTTTTGTAAGTAAAAAAGCACAAGGAACTAAGTTATTGGGAACGGCACAGACTACTAGTTATAGTTATAGCATTTATTTAGTAGACAACCTTTGTATTGTAATGAACAAGAAAACCGCTACAATACAAAGTTACCTAAATGGCAAAATAGTTTCTAATATATCTATTTCTGCAAGGGCGGCAAATAGTGGATGTTTAGTAATATTCCCACAAATAAAACAATTTATTCTCTTCGATAGTAACGAAGCTGGGCGTGACGATGAGTATAAAATTACTTATAATGTATACACATGGGATGAAAATGGGGAAATTTCAATTGTGAGTAGCGACAAAACGATAACTGCTACAGGACAATATAAATATAGGTTTAGAAAAATTTGTGTTGGAGTTTATGATGGAAATACAACTTATATGTTGGCAAATAGTATTGATACCACAAGTTCTTCAAATAACTTCTATTTAGAAAAATGGGAATTAAACAATGGAACACTACAAAAAGTATCGCAAGTCTCTATGGACACTTCTGGTTATACAAATTTGTTTATAACTTCGACATTAGGATATGTGAAAGAATTAAATGCTGTTGTTATACCTAGTTCAAACAAGAACGCAACGGCTAATCTTGTAAATGTGACAACAGGAGAGACTATAGTTAAATTTGCGAATGTTAACAACTCTTGCCCTTATGCTAGTGATGCCGTAAATTATCCTTTTGGGGATAATAAATTCTATGATATAGATAACAATATAATGCTTTGGGCTCCTCGTGGTGGGAATTCTCGTGATATACGAATTTATTCATTGACCGATGGGAATTTAATAAAAACAACAACATTAAAAACAAATATAGATATCAATTTTGTTTATCCAATGGCACTTTATAAAGAGGGATACGATTATACATCCAAAAAAATATATTGTGTTGTGGGTTATTATACCACAAATGTAGAAAGTAGTGTTAATAGAATAGGGCTTGCAGAGGTTGATTTTGATACTGGAAATTCGAATATTTTATCATATGTCTCTATTCCAACAGGCGGTACTAGTTATGCAACTTGTGCGAAGGTGTTTTATAAAAGCTGTTATAAATTTGCATATAGTAATGCGAATAATCCTGATTCCGTGCTTGAAATTTGTGATACATATTTAAGACCAACAATTTTAATTTCCGATTCTAATAACAATGTAATTTATGGCTTATCCAAAGATTCCATTAAACAAGGACAAGAGGGTAAGATTTACACACTCGGGGAATTAGCGGCACAAGAAATATCGACCTATGGTATACCTATAGCTTTAAAAAATGAAATTGTAGACGATTCAATTGATGAAGTAAAAGAACAAATAAATAATAATTAAAGCGAGGTGATTCTAAATGGCACTAACACAGAAACAAATAGAATTGGTTAATTTACTCAAAGGAACATTGCCAACAGCACCTGCCGAAATTGCACAGGTTAATGTTGATTGGTACAAACAATGGGTAAAAAGTGAAAAATTGTCTATCGGGGATAGAAGATGGTCACTAGTAAACAACGAAAAACTTCTGTATGAAGTATTTAACAATGTTGGTGATAACCTTTATCCTCCAGAGCAAGTTCCCGCAATTTTCAAAAGAGTGTGGACAGAAGAATGTCCTGAATGGGTGCAACCTACAGGCGCACATGACGCGTATGCTAAAAGTGCAAAGGTTAAACACAACGGAAAGAAATGGATTTCAACAGTAGATAACAATGTATGGGAGCCGGGCGTGTATGGATGGGAAGAAATAGAGTAAAAAAGAACCACATCAAGCACATCTACTAGCGTGACTGCCAGGGAGCGGCTGCTCGAAACAGTCGCAAGCCTTGTGCAGGGTAACATTACTTCATTTGCTGTGTAGTTCTAATATCATAACGACTAAAAACAACAAAATCTGACAAAGAAAGGAGAAAATAATGGCGAAAATTAAATTGTCGGGCGAAAAGCTGACGGAGCATTTCACACTAAAAGATTACAGCAAAAATCAAACCGGAACAATTCCTATTGACGCGGCCGCACTACTTCACGCACACATGCTCGAAGAGTTCCGGGCATGGCTCGGTAGACCAATGGATGTCCATGCGTGGTATCGGACAAAGAAGTACAACCAAAAGATTGGCGGGATTCCCACATCATCACACATCAAAGGCACAGCGACGGACTGGCATACGAACATAGAACTGACGGAAGAAAAGTTCATCAAGTACGCTAAAAAGTGGAAAGAAATCTGCAAGGCTCACGGCGTAGTCGGTGAGGCGGGGTTGTATACTTGGGGAGCACATTTCGGTTCGAGCATTACATATTCCAAGTCATTTACGCATTGGGATTCACGAAGCGGACATCAAGTCAATAATCCATTTAAAATTTAGGAGAAAAAGAAATGAACGAAAACACAATAGCACTAATCGTTGCAATCTTTGGTTCGTCGTGGTTCGGCGCGATTGTTAAAGACTGGGTAAATGACAGGCGGAAGAAAAAACGCCCATGCGACAGAATGATATTAGCTATGGGGCGGCGTGAACTGTTAGCCGACGCTAAAAGGTATGTTCAAGCCGGAGGAATCCCAGACGATGAGTACGAAGTATTCAGAGGCGAATATGACGCATACATTGCTATGCATGGAAACTCAAGAGTAAAAAAATGGTGCGAGGAAGCCTTGAAGCTTCCGATTATCTATGAGGACTGAAAAAATGAAAAAGAGAACAAAGTTTGTTATTGCGGCGATGGTCAATATCATTTGGTACACCGTCGTTGTTTTGGTGCTGTCTTACATGGACAAGACTGTACCGGACGCGCTAACCGTTGCATGGTTTGGCGCATGGACCGTTGAATTGGCATTACTAGCCGGTATTAAGGTAAAAGGAAAGGATGAGTAACATGGTAAACTGGACAGAAGTAATTATTAGCTTATGCACACTGATTATCACGGGCGTTATAGTACCGCTTGTGACAGCAAAATGGAAAATTGCAAAATCCGAAATGAGCAAAGAAACACAGGAGACTATTCTTTACTGGACGGAAGTTTCAGTCAGATGGGCGAAACAATGGCTTGCAAGTGAGCCGGGGGAGAAGAAGAAAGCAGAGGTTTTGCAGTTTGTTTCCAGTAAACTGCAAGAACTAAAAATCAATGTATCTGCCGACGAATTAGACAAAATTATTGAAGCTGTCTACGAACAGGTAAAAAAAGAGATAAAAGAATAGGAGAGTGTATGCAGATATGTAGCTTCACAAAGCCCGAACTCGACTTCCTTCGCGAAAATTGCAATTTTGTGAATTTGGAAGCCGATGTTTTCGAAATGCGGGCGAAAGGGATTCCCTTGGAAGCAATAGCAGAAGCACTCAACATATCAGCAGACACAGCACGAAAGTACTC
>ERZ773235.1137-NODE-1137-length-29229-cov-9.580414_pt1 | contig 29229 bp, 23 predicted proteins | sample MGYA00580522_ERZ773235 | MGnify/ENA primary metagenome ERZ773235 (study PRJEB29015, sample SAMEA2737797) | human gut metagenome | biome: human gut; feature: human-associated habitat; material: faeces | place: China | collected 2012 ...
GAAAACCGGCGATGTGAAAGCATCCGTGGGTTCGAATCCCACTCTCTCCGCCAGCAATTTCATATTTGCGGAAGTACCCAAGTGGCCGAAGGGGCTCCCCTGCTAAGGGAGTAGGCCGTCAAAAGCGGCGCGAGGGTTCAAATCCCTCCTTCCGCGCCAGGATGAGTGTTCTTACAGTATTTGAAAGACTGTAAGAACACTCGCTTTTTATACGGCGGGTTCACAGGGGGCGTAGTCGGTGACTACGCCTTTTCTTGTATTTACGACACTTCCGGGATCGGCAGGGACAGCACCGTTACAATCTCAATCAGTTCATTCAGTATCCGGTGCGTCAGCTTCCGCGCTTCGGTGTACTTGCGGACAGTCGTTTTTGCCTTATAACACAATCATGCAAAAAACGGGGCGCGGGCCTGATGCCCGCGCCCTGAAAGGTGTAGGAGATAATTTGCTTTTGATATTTAGCTTCCAAGCGTCAGTTCGTTGACTGCCTCGGTCAGATCAACGGTCTGGCTTCTGGACACAAGTGCAACCGTTTTTCCATCCACTGCCGCGATGCAGCTCGTACCGTTAAGACGGTAGAGCGTCAGCGTAAAGGTCGGGAAATCCTTGTTATCCAGATGCACCGTCAGAGAAATTTCCTCCTGTCCGGTGGGTGTTTCATCCGTGAAGCTGGATGCAGCAATCGCGCGGAGTGCCGTTTTGAGATCATAGGCATCGAATTCTTCGCCATTATATGTCCAAGTTCCCTCCGCGTCCTCATCATCCTTGTCCTCCGGCGGATGATAGGTGAAGGTATAATGAAGCCACCAGTTCCCCTGTGGAGATCACCATCACCAATGCCACGCCCACCGGCGAACCAAAGTATACCAGAATCACCACCCGCGGCAAGACCCTGAAAGACGCAGCTGCGCAGCGTAAACGCTCAGCTGAAAGCGCAGCTTGATACCATCGGCGGCCTTTCCAATGCTTTCTTTGCCGTATATTGGGTCGATCTTCGCGCCAACACCTGCAAAGCTCTGAAAAATATTCCCTATTTTGAAGAGGCCGTGCAGAATTGCCTGACAACAGATGATGTGACCGATGCGTTTATCCGCCTGTGCGTGCAGCCGGAAGATCAGGAAAAGATGCGCGCCTTTACAGACCGGCAGCACCTGAGCGAGCTGCTTGAAAATAACAATCTGATCGTAGAGGAGTTCCACGGTACGCTTGATCCCTGGGAATGGTGCCGTGCCAGCTGGATCGTCGCGTCACGGGCCACCAGTCCAACAGCCGGCCGCGCACGGTGCGGTCATTGCCGCCGCCTCTGTGCCCAATATACGCCTCAGTTTGCCGGTGACCGGCTGCGTCCGTCTGCTGATGCAGGCGGACGCGGCAAAAGGCCCCCTCTTTCCCCAATTTCCCCCCTTTTTCAAATAACCTCTTGACAAGCCGCCCCCGGCGTGGTATCCTGTCAGAAATGCACAGGAAAGGGGCGATAAATGTGACCGCGGCTACGAAGAACAAATGGATCCCCGGCGGCGCTTTTTCTCCCTGTGGGACTGGTGTTTCCCGTGGCAGTGGTGTTTTTACCCCTGTGGCGGATACCTGTTTTTTCTATTCCGATTCCCGGCTTCGTTGATGTATTTCCGCATCATCGGAGGCCGGGCTTTTTTTATGGGAGGCCGTCCCTCCCGCCGTTATCCACCCCTGCCGGAGAAGGGAGTCAACACATGAAGCAACTTACCCTGCAAATCACTGAAAATGTTCTGCTGGTCCCCGGAATCTGCCGGATGCGTCTGGCGGGCGACACCAGCGCCATCACCGCGCCGGGGCAGTTTCTGGAGCTGCAGCTGGAGGGCGGCTTTCTCCGCCGTCCCCTGTCCATCTGCGACTGGGACGATGATACCGTCACCATCATCTACCGCAAGGTGGGAAAAGGGACCTCCGTTCTCTCCGCCATGCATCCGGGCGAAACGGTCAACGTGCTGGCCGGTCTCGGCAATGGTTTCGATGTGTCCGCCTGCGGCCAATATCCGCTGCTGGTGGGCGGCGGCATCGGCACGCCGCCGCTGTACGGTCTGGCCCGCCGCCTGATCGCCGCCGGCAAGCATCCCAAGGCGCTGCTGGGCTTCAACACCCGCAGGGAGGTATTCTATGAGCGCGAGTTCACTGCGCTGGGCGTCCCCACCACCATCGCCACGGTGGATGGCAGTTATGGCGTAAAGGGTCTCGCCACGCAGGTGCTGCCCCATGATTTTGACAGCTTTTGCGCCTGCGGCCCGCTGGTAATGATGCGCGCCCTGTGCGCCGCTACGGACAAGCCGGGACTGCTCAGTCTCGAGGCCCGCATGGGCTGCGGCTTCGGCGCGTGCATGGGCTGCACCATCGAGACCACCGGCGGTCTCAAGCGCGTATGTAAGGAAGGCCCCGTATTTCGAAGGGAGGAACTGATATGGCAGTAACAACAGTAGATCTGTGCGGCATCACGCTGGATAATCCCATCATCCCCGCCAGCGGCACATTTGGCTACGGCTATGAGTTTGCCGAGATCTATAACATCAATTGTCTGGGCACCTTTTCGTTCAAGGGCACCACCCTCCATCCCCGCAAGGGTAATCCCCAACCCCGCATCGCAGAGTATGAGGGCGGTCTGCTCAACGCCGTGGGACTGCAAAACCCCGGTGTGGACGCCGTCATTGCCGAAGAGCTGCCCCGTCTGAAAAAGGTATTTCATAAACCCGTCATGGCCAATGTCAGCGGCTTCAGTCTGGAGGAGTATGTGGAGGTCTGCCGCCGTCTGGACGCGTGCGAGCAGGTAGGCTGGCTGGAGGTCAACATCTCCTGTCCCAACGTACACGGCGGCGGCATGAGCTTCGGTACCGACCCCCGGTCGGCGGCGCAGGTCACCCGCGCCGTCCGCGACGCGGTGAAAAAGCCTGTCATCGTCAAGCTCTCCCCCAATGTCACCGACATTGCCCAGATAGCCAAAGCCTGCGAGGATGCCGGTGCCGACGCCGTCAGCCTGATCAATACGGTGCTGGGCATGCGCATCGACCTCAAGACCCGCCGTCCCCTGCTGGCCAACGGTACCGGCGGCATGTCCGGCCCCGGTATTTTCCCGCTGGCGCTGCGCATGGTCTGGCAGGTCTACGAGGCTGTCTCCATTCCCATCGTGGGCATGGGCGGCGTCTGCTCGGCGGCGGATGTGGTGGAGATGATGCTGGCGGGGGCCACCGCCGTGCAGATCGGCGCGGCCAACCTCACCAGTCCCTTTGCCTGTCTGGACATTGTGGACTCCCTGCCCGACGTTATGGAGTATTATCATATCAACGACATCAAAGATATCATAGGAGGAGCACATCATGGGTAAAGACGTCATCATCGCGCTGGACTTCCCCAGCCGCGACCGCACGCTGGCATTTCTGGATCATTTCACCGGGGAAAAGCCCTTTGTCAAGATCGGCATGGAGCTGTTTTTTGCCGAAGGGCCGTCCATCGTCCGCGAGGTCAAGGCCCGGGGCCACAAGATTTTTCTGGATCTGAAAATGCACGATATCCCCAACACCGTCCGCAGCTCCATCTCGGTGCTGGCCGGACTGGATGTGGATATGCTGAACCTGCATGCCGCCGGCACCCGCGCCATGATGGAGGCCGCCATGGAGGGCCTGACCCGGCCTGACGGTACCCGCCCTCTGCTCATCGCCGTCACCCAGCTTACCTCCACCAGCCAGCAGAGCATGACCGATGAGATCCTTATCGACAGGCCGCTGGACGAGGTGGTCATCTCCTATGCCCGGAACGCGGCCGCCTCCGGACTGGACGGCGTGGTCTGCTCCCCGCTGGAGGCCGGCATGATTCATGATGCCTGCTCCCCCCATTTTCTGACCGTGACCCCCGGCATCCGCTTCACCGATTCCAAGGCGGACGATCAGGTGCGTGTCACCACACCTGCTCACGCCAAGCAGCTGGGTTCTGATTACATCGTGGTGGGACGTCCCATCACCAAGTCGGCGGATCCTGCCGCGGCCTACCGCCGCTGCATGGAGGAATTCGTCGGATGAACTGTGACATCCTCCTCTTTGATCTGGACGGAACGCTGACGGATTCCGGCCCCGGCATCATGCATGCGGCGCAATACGCTCTCCGCGGCGGCGGCATCGAGGTAGCGGACAGCAGTACGCTGTCATTTTTCGTGGGCCCGCCGCTGGCGGACATCTTCCTGCGCTACTTCCCGCCTCAGGAGGTCGGCGCCGCCATTGCCCGCTTCCGGGAATATTACCGTGAAACCGGCTGGCTGGAGAACGCCCCCTATCCCGGCATCGAGACCTGCCTTCAGGCGCTGTGCGCCGCCGGGAAAACGCTGTATGTGGCCACCTCCAAGCTGGAAACGCTGGCTTTTCAGGTGCTGTCCCACTTTGGGCTTGACCGCTACTTTGCCGGCATCTTCGGCGCGCCGCCGGATGATGTGGATGCCGGTCGAAAGGCCGCCGTTATCGGTGCCGCCTTGTCCGCGGCTCACTGTACCGATCCCTCCCGCGCCGTCATGATCGGCGATCGGGAGCATGATATTCTGGGCGGCCGTCAGGTCGGCGTGCGCACCATCGGCGTGCTGTATGGCTACGGGAGCCTGAATGAACTGACCCAAGCCGGGGCCGACGACATTGCGGCCACACCGGAACAGCTGCGGGATCTGATCCTGCGCCATGACTGAAAGGAGAAACCACCATGGAACAACAACGCAAGATCGCCGAGGGCCTGCTGTCCATCCGCGCCGTCTTTTTCCGTCCCGAGGAACCGTTTATCTGGGCCAGCGGCATCAAAAGTCCGGTTTACTGCGATAACCGCCTGATCCTGACCGCGCCCGAGGTGCGCAGCGCGGTGGAGTCCGCGCTGGCCGACACCATCCGCCGTGAGTATCCTGACGTGCAGGTGCTGATGGGCACCAGCACCGCCGGCATCGCCCATGCCGCCATCGTGGGGCATATGATGGGCCTGCCTATGGGGTATGTCCGCTCTTCCGGAAAGGATCACGGCCGCCGCAACCAGATTGAGGGCCGTCTTGAGCCGGGCCAGAAGGTGGTGGTCGTCGAGGATCTGATCTCCACCGCCGGCAGCGTGCTGGATGTGGTGCAGGTGCTGCGTGACGCCGGGGCCGAGGTGCTGGGCGTTGCCAGTATTTTTACCTACGGCATGCAGAAGGGACTGGACCGTCTGGCCGCCGCCCATGTGGAAAACCACAGCCTGACCAATTTCGACGTCATTGCGCAGGTGGCCGCCCAGCAGCACTACATCCGGGAAGAGGATGTGGCGCGCCTCATCCGCTTCCGCAACAATCCCTCGGACGAGAGCTGGATCACATCCAACAGCTGACCTCACACCTGAAAAGATCCCGGCATACCGCTTCGGCGGTATGCCGGGATCTTTCATTTCTCTCAGGTATTGCTGGTGTTGGTGGAGCGCAGCATCACATCGTGATACCCGCCCTCCACAATGCTGGTGGCGGAAACCAGCGTCAGCTTTGCGTTTTTCTGCAAGTCGGGAATGGTGGTCACACCGCAGTTGCACATGGTGGACTTCACCTTGTACAGGCTGCGCGCCACATTGTCCTGCAGGGAGCCGGCATAGGTGACATAGGAATCCACGCCCTCTTCAAAGGCCAGTCCGGTCTTGCCGCCCAGATCATAGCGCTGCCAGTTGCGGGCGCGGTTGGAACCCTCGCCCCAGTATTCCTTGACATAAACGCCGTTCACCAGCAGCTTGTTGGTGGGCGACTCGTCAAACCGGGCAAAATATCGCCCCAGCATCAAAAAGTCCGCCCCCATGGCCAGCGCCAGCGTCATATGATAGTCGTGTACAATGCCGCCGTCAGAGCAGATGGGCACATACACGCCGGTCTCGCGGAAATATTCGTCCCGCGCCGCGCTCACCTCGATCAGGGCCGTGGCCTGTCCCCGGCCGATGCCCTTGGTCTCACGGGTGATGCAGATAGAGCCGCCGCCGATGCCCACCTTTACGAAGTCCGCGCCGCACTCCGCCAGAAAGCGGAAGCCATCCCGATCCACCACGTTGCCCGCGCCGATCTTTACCCGGCTGCCGTACTGCTCCCGCACAAAGTCAATGACCTTCTTCTGCCACACGGAGTATCCCTCGGAGGAATCGATGCACAGCACGTCCGCGCCGGCCTCCACCAGCGCCGGAATACGCTGGGCATAGTCCCGTGAGTTGATGCCCGCGCCCACCAGATAGCGCTTCTGGGCGTCCTGCAGCGCCAGCGGATGCTCCTTATGCTCGGAATAGTCCTTGCGGAACACGATATACAGTAGGTGATCCTGCTCATCCACCACCGGCAGGGCGTTGAGCTTATGCTCCCAGATGATGTCGTTGGCCTCCTTCAGCGTGGTGGCCGCCGGGGCGGTGATCAGCTTTTCCCGGGGCGTCATGAATTCCTTCACCTTCACATCGGTGCTCATGCGGCTCACCCGGTAATCCCGGCTGGTCACAATGCCCAGCAGCTTCCCGTTGGGGGTGGCGTCCTCCGTCACCGCCACGGTGGAATAGCCGTTGCGCTCCTTCAGTGCCAGCACGTCGGCCAGCGTATGCTCCGGCGTCAGGTTGGAGGCGCTGACCACAAAGCCCGCCTTGTGGCTTTTGACCCGCCGCACCATCTCCGCCTCGCTCTCAATGGACTGCGAGCCGAAGATAAACGCCAGCCCCCCCTCTTTGGCCAGCGCGATGGCCAGCGTATCGTTGGACACCGCCTGCATGATGGCGGAGGTCATGGGAATATTCAGACTGATGGGGCACTCCTCCTGCCCCTTGCGGTACTTCACCAGCGGGGTTTTCAGCGAAACGTTGCCCGGCACGCACTCCTCCGAGGTATAACCGGGCACCAGCAGATACTCGCTGAAGGTGTGGGAAGGCTCCGGATAGTAATAGGCCATAAAACTTCTCCTCCTGTTATTTGAAATACCGCACCGCGGAGGTAAACAGCTGCATGTCGCAGCGCTCCGGCACATTGCGGTACAGCTTCGGGCCGATCCGCTCGCTGTGCCCCATCTTGCCCAGCACGCGCCCGTCCGGTGAGGTGATACCCTCAATCGCGCATACGGAGCCGTTGGGATTAAACGCCGCGTCCATGGTAGGCATTCCCTCCAGATCCACATACTGCGTGGCGATCTGTCCCCGTGCCGCCAGCTGCGCCACCAGCTCCGGTGCCGCCAGAAAGCGTCCCTCACCGTGGGAGATAGGCACGGTGTAAACCTCATCCACCTGCGTGGCCGCCAGCCACGGTGACAGGGCCGAGCACACCCGCGTGCGCACCAGCTTGGACTGATGCCGTCCGATCACATTGTAGGTCAGGGTGGGGCACTGGGCATCCGTATCCATGATTCGTCCAAAGGGCACCAGTCCCAGCTTGATCAGGGCCTGGAAGCCGTTGCAGATACCCAGCATCAACCCGTCCCGCCGCTCCAGCAGCGCCGTCACCTGCTCCCGGACCGCCTCCGCGCGGAAAAACGCCGTAATAAGCTTTGCGCTTCCGTCCGGTTCGTCGCCGCCGGAAAACCCGCCGGGGATCACGATCATCTGCGCGTCGCTCACCGCTTGGGCAAAGCGCTCCACACTGTGGGAAATATCCTCCGCCGTCAGGTTGCGCACCACGAAGATCTCCGCCTCCGCGCCGGCAGCCAGCAGCGCCCGCTGGGTGTCGTACTCGCAGTTGGTGCCGGGAAATACGGGGATCAGTGCCTTGGGCCGCGCCGTCTTGACCGCCGCAACCGCACCGCAGCCTCCTGCAAAGCGAATGGGCTCCACCGGCTCCTTTCCGCCCGCCTTTGTGGGATAGACCTCCTCCAGCACCGCGTCATTCCATGCTCGCAGCGCGGAGATCTCCTCCCGCTCACCGCCGACGGCCACCACAGGCTCCTCCGTTGTCGTTCCCAACAGGATACCATGTGCCGGCGGCTCTGTCAACTCCGCCACCACCGCGCCGGGCATGGGCGTATACCAGTCCTGCGCCGTTTTCGCCGCCCGGAAGCCGATCTCGTTGCCAAAGGACATCTTCATCACCGCCTCGGCAAGACCGTTCTCCACGGCCCAGGCCGCGGCCACCTTGCCCTCATGCGCCAGTGCACGCAGGCTGTCCCATGCCGCCATCTGCTCCTGCGGCGTCTCGCCGTGGAAGAGATACACGCCGTGTCCCGCCTTCTTAAATTCGGTGCTCAGCACATCTCCCGCCGGCAGCGGTGCCACCGCGAAGGAGATCAGCGTAGGCGGCACGTCGCGGTCCATGAACGACCCCGACATGGAATCCTTTCCGCCGATGGCCGCCGCGCCCAGCTCCAGCTGCGCGTCCAGTGCGCCCAGCAGCGCCGCAAAGGGTTTGCCCCACCGGGCAGGCTCGCTGCGCAGCTTCTCAAAAAACTCCTGCAAGGAGAGATATACCTTCCGATAGTCGCCGCCTGCGGCCACCACCTTGGCCACAGAGGTATACACCGCGCTGTGTGCGCCGTGATAGGGGCTGGCGCTCATCTGCTCCGGATCAAAGCCCCAAGCCATTACGCTGGCCTGCTCCGTTGTCTGTCCGGGCAGCACCGGCAGCAGCGCCGCCATAGCCTGGGCGGGACTGGTCTGGGTTCTGCCGCCGAAGGGCATCAGCAGCGTGCCCGCGCCGATGGTGCTGTCAAACCGCTCCGTCAGTCCCCGGCGCGACGCGCATTTCAGGCTGCCCGCCATGCCGCGCAGGGTCCGCTCCGCCCCGCCGGCCGCCTTTTCCTGCCGCGCCACGCGCACCTGCGCATGCTTGGCCGCGCCGTTGGTGTCCAGAAATGCCCGGGAAAGATCGGCGATCACCTCGCCGCGCCAACGCATCACCATCCGGGGCGATTCCGTCACCACCGCCACGCGGTAGGCCTCCAGATTCTCCGCGGCAGCCGCGGCGATAAATGCCGCCTCATCCTTGGCGGCCACCACCACCGCCATCCGCTCCTGCGATTCCGAGATGGCCAGCTCCGTGCCGTCCAGACCCTCATATTTTTTGCGCACCGCGTCCAGATCGATCTCCAGTCCGTCGGCCAGCTCGCCGATGGCCACGGACACGCCGCCTGCGCCAAAGTCGTTGCACCGCTTGATGAGCCTTGTGGCCTCGCCGTTGCGGAAAAGCCGCTGCAATTTCCGCTCCTCCGGCGCGTTGCCCTTCTGCACCTCGCTGGCCATGGTGGACAGCGACTTCATGTCGTGGCTCTTGGATGCGCCGGTAGCGCCGCCGATGCCGTCCCGGCCCGTGCGTCCGCCCAGCAGGATCACCACGTCGCCGCTCTCTGGCCGCTGACGCACCACATTCTGTGCAGGAGCCGCCGCCACCACCGCGCCGCACTCCAGCCGCTTGGCCACATAGCCGTCGTGATATACCTCCGCCACATGGCCGGTAGCCAGACCGATCTGGTTGCCGTAGGAGGAATAGCCCGCCGCCGCCGTCTGGGCGATGCGGCGCTGGGGCAGCTTGCCCGGCAGGGTCTCGTCCAGTGTCTTGCGGGGGTCGCCGCCGCCGGTCACCCGCATGGCCTGATGGACATACGCACGGCCCGACAGGGGATCCCGGATGCACCCGCCGATGCAGGTGGCCGCGCCGCCAAAGGGCTCGATCTCCGTGGGGTGGTTGTGTGTCTCATTCTTGAACATCAGCAGCCAGTCCTGCTCTTCCCCGTCCACCACGGCGCTCACATGGATGGAGCAGGCGTTGATCTCCTCGCTCTCGTCCAGTTCCGGCAGCAGTCCCCGCTTTTTCAGCACCTTTGTGCCGATGGTGGCGATATCCATCAACGTCTGGGGCCGCGCCGCCGCCTTTTCCGCACCGTAGACCTCCTCCCGGGCCGCCAGATACCGGCCATAGGCGGCCTGCACCGCCTCGTCCTCCAGCGTCACGCTGTCCAGATGGGTGGCAAAGGTGGTGTGGCGGCAGTGGTCGGACCAATAGGTGTCCACCACCCGGATCTCCGTTGCCGTAGGCTCCCGGCCCTCCTGCCGGAAATAATCCCGCAATACCTTCAGATCATCCCCGTCCATGGCAAGGCCCATCTGCGCGCCCAACGCCTCCAGCGCCGCGCCGTCCATGGCGCGAAAGCCCTCAACATGGGCCACATCCGCCGGCGCCGGGTGCTGGGTATGCAGCGTCTCCGGCTTATCAAAGCTGGCCTCGCGGCTCTCCACCGGGTTGATGACATGGCGCTTCACAGCTGCCGCGTCCTCCGCCGTCAGCGTGCCATACAGGGCGTATACCTTTGCCGTGCGGACGGCGGGCCGCTCGCCCTGGCTCAGCAGCTGAATACACTGGGCCGCGCTGTCGGCCCGCTGGTCAAACTGTCCCGGCAGCGGCTCCACCGCGAATACCGCCGCCGCGCCCGCCGTCTCCGGCGCGTCGCTGACCACATCCAGCGGCGGCTCGGAAAATACCACCCGCTTGGCCCGTTCAAACAGCGCCTCATCCAGTCCCTCGGCGTCATAGCGGTTCCAGATCCGCACCTTTTCCACACCTGTCAGACCCAGAAACGCCCTGCAATCATTCAGCAGCGTTCCGCACTCCGGGGACAGCCCCGGCTTCTTCTCCACAAATACCCGGTATACCATCACTGCTCTCCCTTCTGGGCCGCCAGTACCCGGCGGCCGATGTCGCTGCGGCAGTACTTGTTGTCAAACCGCACCCCGCCGGCCAGACGGTACGCCTCATCCACCGCCCCGGCCAGCGTGTCGGCCACGGCGGTCACGCCCATCACGCGGCCGCCGGCCGTCAGCAGGCGGTCGTCCTTCCGTTTTGCCCCCGCCACATAGGCGTGGGCCGCCGCTTCCTCCGTCATGCTGATGGGAAAGCCGCTCTCATACTTCACCGGATAGCCCTGAGATGCCAGTACTACGCAGCAGGCCGCACGGTGCGAAAACTTTACCTCCACATCCCGCAGTGTTCCGTTGGTGGTGGCCTCCATGATCTCCAGCAGCCGGCTCTCCAGCAGCGGCAGCACCACCTGCGTCTCCGGATCGCCGAAGCGGCAGTTGTACTCCACTACCTTCGGCCCGTCCTTTGTCAGCATCAGTCCGAAGTACAAACATCCCTTGAAGGGCCGGCCCTCCGCCTTCATGGCCCGGATGGTGGGCAGAAAAATGGTCTCCATGCATTGCGCCGCTATCTCCGGCGTATAAAACGGGTTGGGGGCCACCGTGCCCATGCCGCCGGTGTTAGGGCCTTTGTCCCCGTCCATGGCCCGCTTATGATCCATGGAGGACACCATGGGTACCACCGTTTCCCCGTCGGTAAAGCTCAGCACCGACACCTCCGGCCCCTCCATGTACTCCTCAATGACCACCCGTGCGCCGGATGCGCCGAAGGCGTGATCCTCGATCATGGCCCGCACGGCCTCCTTGGCCTCCTCACAGGTCTGGGCCACCACAACGCCCTTGCCCAGCGCCAGTCCGTCAGCCTTCACCACAATGGGCGCGCCCTGCGCGTCGATATAGGCGCAGGCGCTCTCCACATCGGTAAAGATCTCATAGGCCGCCGTGGGGATGGCGTATTTCTTCATCAGTTCCTTGGAAAACGCCTTGCTGGCCTCGATCACCGCCGCCTTGGCGTCCGGGCCGAAGCAGGGGATCCCCGCCGCGTTCAGGGCGTCCACCGCGCCCAGCGCCAGCGGATCGTCGGGCGCCACCACGGCGTAGTCGATGCCGTGCTTCACGGCGAACTCGACCTGTGCCGGGATATCCTTTGCCCCGATTTCCGGCACGCACACCGCATCGGCGGCAATGCCGCCGTTTCCGGGCAGGCAGTAGATGATTTCCGCCCGCGGATCCTCTTTCAGCTTTTTAATGATTGCATGCTCGCGGCCGCCGCCGCCGATCACCATCAGCTTCATCTGCACGTTCTCCTTCTCAGTGGTGGAACAGCCGCATCCCCGTAAAGGCCATCGCCATGCCGTAGCGGTCAGCGGTCTGGATCACGTTGTCGTCACGGATAGAGCCGCCGGGCTGCACGATATAGGCCGCGCCGCTCTTTCTGGCCCGCTCCACGTTGTCGCCAAAGGGGAAGAACGCATCGGAACCCACCGTCACGCCGGACTGGGTGGCGATCCACGCCTTCTTTTCCTCCGCCGTCAGCGGCTGGGGCTTCACCTTGAACTTGGTCTGCCACACGCCGTCCGCCAGCACATCCTCATACTCGTCGGAGAGGTACACGTCGATGGCATTGTCCCGGTCAGGACGGCGGATCCCGTCCACGAATTCCAGTCCCAATACCTTGGGATGCCGCCGCAGATACCAGCCGTCCGCCTTCTGTCCCGCCAGGCGGGTGCAGTGGATGCGGCTCTGCTGTCCTGCGCCCACGCCGATGGCCTGTCCGTCCTTGACATAGCACACGGAGTTGGACTGGGTATATTTCAGGGTGATCAGTGCCACCACCATATCCCGCTTTGCCTGCTCCGGCAAAACGGTATTCTTCGTCACAATATTTTCCAGCAGAGATTCATCGATCCTGAAATCGTTGTGTCCCTGCTCAAAGGTCACGCCGAACACATCCTTCTGCTCCTGCGGCGCGGGAACGTAGCCGGGATTCATTTCCACCACGTTGTACTTGCCGCCCTTTTTGGTTTTCAGAATCGCCAGCGCCTCATCGGTATAGCCCGGTGCAATAATGCCGTCGGACACCTCGTCCTTCAAATAGGCGGCGGTGGCCGCGTCGCATACATCGCTCAGCGCCGCCCAGTCGCCGTAGGAGCACAGCCGGTCGGCGCCTCTGGCCCGGATATAGGCGCACGCAATGGGAGAAAGCTCCGCCTCCGGGTCCACAAAATACACCTGCCGGTCTGTCTCCGTCAGCGGCAGGCCCACCGCCGCACCGGCAGGGGACACATGCTTGAAGCTGGCGGCGGAGGGCAGGCCGGTGGCCTCCTTCAGCTCGCGCACCAGCTGCCAGGAGTTGAAGGCGTCCAGCAGATTGATAAAGCCCGGCTTACCGTTCAGCACGGTAAAGGGCAGCTCGCTTCCGTCCCGCATAAACACTTTTGCCGGCTTCTGATTGGGATTGCACCCGTACTTCAGTTCCAATTCCTTCATATTCTTTTCCCCTCTCTGCTCAGTCGCCCAGATGCTTGTTGAACAGCTTTACCTGTCCGGCTACGTTGGCATACAGCGCCACCTTGTTGTCGGCGTTCAGCGCCGCCCAGACCGCCTCCGGCTCCGGAACGGACACCGCCATCGGCTCTCCGGCAAAGCTGGGCAGTGGGCTTCCGTCCCCCTGATAGGTGCTGATGAAATACCCCTCGCCCTCACGGCAGCCCTCATAGCAGAAGAACTCCCGCAGACACCGGCCATTTTCTCTTTTCAGGATGGCCAGTTCAAAGGAACCGTCTGCATGGAGGATGGCGGAGATGCGGGGCGTCCAGTTGGGCTCATCCGGCTCATACTCCCGCTGCATCATCGCCGCACGGAAGTCGCCGCATTGGCACACGGTATCGGTCTGGTCGCCGTTGGTCACCACCAGCGCATCGCCCATGGTGCGCACGGGATGGTAGATGATCAATCTGGGATCGGCCAGCTTGGCCGGGTCATAGGCTTGGGTGCGGATGCCGTCCTCCGTCTCCACAAAGATACGGTTGCGGCTGTTCTCGCTGCGCCCCATGATAAAATAGTACACCCGGTTCTTCCCCACCAGAATACCCCGGCCGGGATAGGAGGTCTTTTCCAAAAACTTCAAAAAATCCGTCATCGTCACTTCTCCTCACTTTCACACAGCTTTGCGCAGACCTGCTCCGCCGCCTGCGGCAGCAGCAGCCACTCCGCCTGCTCCATCACGCGGCGCTGCAAGGTCTGGGGCGTATCGCCCGGCAGCACCTCCACCGCCTTTTGCAGCAGTATCCTGCCGCCATCCGGGATCTCATTGACAAAATGCACCGTCGCGCCGGTGACCTTCACGCCATAGCGCAGCGCCGCCTCGTGGACCCGCAGTCCGTACATTCCCTGCCCGCAAAACGACGGGATCAGCGAGGGATGCACATTCAATATCCGCTCCGGCCACCGGGCGGTAAACGTCCCGCTGAGGATCCGCAAAAAGCCCGCCAGCACGATCACTTGGATGTGATGCTGCTCCAGCATCGCCTGCAAGCGCCGCTCAAAGTCCGCCTGTTCCATGCCGGATGGCAGCGCGCAGGCCGGCACGCCGGCCTTTTCCGCCCGCTCCAGCGCGTAAGCCCCCTCCTTCGAGGAGACCACCAGCGCGATCTCCCCGTGGGGCAGCATCCCCGCCTGCTGGGCGTCCAGCAGCGCCTGCAAATTGGTGCCGCCGCCGGAAACCAGCACGGCGATCCGCGCTCTGCTCAGCATAGCGCAACCTTTTCCTCTCCCGGCACGATCTCGCCGATCACCGCCGCACGCTGGCCATTGGCCGCCAGCGCCGCAATAGCGGCGTCCGCCTGTTCCTTTGCCGCCACCAGAATCATGCCGGTGCCCATGTTATAGGTATTGAACATGTCCCGCTCCGGGATCTGCCCCATCCGCTGCAAAAGTCCGAATATCGGCGGAACTTCCAGCGCATTCTTTTCGATCCGGGCGCATAAGCCGTCCGGAATGCAGCGGGGCACATTTTCATAGAAACCACCGCCGGTGATGTGGCTCACGCCGTGTATCTCCGCCGCCTCCATAGCCGCCAGCACCGGCTTGACATACACTCGCGTGGGCCGCAGCAGCTCCTCGCCCAGCGTGCACCCCAGCTCGTCATACCATGCGCCCAGATCGGCCCGCTCCACATCAAACACCTTCCGCACCAGCGAATAGCCGTTGGAGTGCAGCCCCGAGGAGGGCAGCCCCAGCACCACATCTCCGGCGCGTACCTGACTGCGGTCAATGATCTGCCCGCGGTCCACAATGCCCACGGCAAAACCCGCCAGATCATAATCCTCCGCCGCCATGGTGCCGGGATGCTCCGCCGTTTCGCCGCCGATCAGGGCGCAGCCGGACTGCACGCACCCCTCCGCTACGCCGGCCACCAGCTCCGCCACCTTCTCCGGCACATTGCGCCCGATGGCGATGTAGTCCAGAAAGAACAGGGGTTTTGCGCCGCAGCAGATAATATCGTTGACGCACATGGCCACGCAGTCGATGCCCACCGTGTCATGCTTGCCCATCAGCTGGGCAATCCGCTGCTTGGTGCCCACGCCGTCGGTGCCGGATACCAGCACCGGCTGTGCCATCCCGGTCATGTCGGGCATAAACAGTCCCCCAAAGCCGCCGATATCCGATACCACGCCTGGGATCACCGTCCGTGCCACATGCTTTTTCATCAGCTTCACGCCTTCATAGCCCGCCTCAATGTTGACGCCGGCAGCCGCGTAAGCCTCCGAGTGAGAGATTCCCATAGTCTCATTCCTTTCCGGTCCAGCAATAGGTGCAGACCTTGTCCCTGTCGATGCCGATGGCCTCCAGAAGTCCCTCAATGGACTGATAGGCCAGCGAATCAAAGCCGAATTGCCGGCAGATGGTTTGCAGCAGGCACTGGCCCCGCTGGGTTCTGCTGTCGGCGTATTCCTCCAGATGCAGCTGACCTTCGTCGCCCTCCAGCTCCTGTACCACCCGCCGTGCCAGCAGATCCATGGGGTCATTTCCCCGCGAGAAGTTCAGATAGCGGCAGGGATACATGATGGGCGGGCAGGCAGAGCGCATGTGCACCTCCTCCGCCCCGGAGTTATAGAGAAATTCCACGGTTTCCCGCAGCTGGGTACCCCGCACAATGGAGTCGTCCACAAACAGCAGCTTCTTGCCCTCGATCAGCTCGGGCACCGGGATCTGCTTCATCTTCGCCACCCGGTTGCGCACCTGCTGATCCTCCGGCATAAAGGAGCGGGGCCATGTGGGGGTATACTTGACAAAGGGGCGGGCAAAGGCCTTTCCGCTGCGGTTGGCAAAGCCGATGGCGTGGGGCACGCCGGAATCAGGCACGCCCGCCACATAGTCCACCTTGGGCAGCTGTCCCCGGCTCACCTCATCCCGGGCCATGATCTCGCCGTTGCGATAGCGCATCACTTCCACGTTCACACCCTCATAGTTGGAGTTGGGATAGCCGTAGTACGTCCACAAAAAGGCGCAGATCTTCATTTCCTTTCCCGCCGCCGACAGTGTCCGGCAGCCATCGGCGCTCAGCCGCACGATTTCCCGCGGCCCCAGCTCATAGGCGTCCTGATAGTCCAGCTTGTGGTAGGCAAAGGACTCAAAGGACACGCAGTATCCGTCCTCCCGCCGTCCCACCAGCACCGGCAGGCGGCCCATACTGTCCCGGGCGGCAATGATCTCGCCGCGCTGCGTCAGCAGCAGAATGGTCATGGAGCCGTCGATGGCCTCCTGCGCGTGAAGAATACCCGCCACCAGGTCGTCCTTCTGGTTGATCAGGGCCGCCGTCAGCTCCGTGGCGTTGACCTGTCCGCTGCTCATGGCCATGAACTGCCGCCCCTCATCGGAGAAATAGTCCTGCACCAGCGCCTCGGCATTGTTGATGATGCCCACCGTCACAATGGCATACAAACCCAGCCGCGAGCGCACCAGCAGCGGCTGGGGATCGCTGTCGCTGATACAGCCCAGTCCCGCGTGGCCGTGGAACTCCGCCAGATCCCGCTCGAACTTCGTGCGGAACGGCGTATTTTCAATATTATGGATCTGCCGCTGGAAGCCGTCTTTTTCGTCAAGGATGACCATCCCACCCCGGCGTGTGCCAAGGTGGGAGTGGTAATCTGTTCCGAAAAATACGTCCAGCGTTACATCGCGGTCTGATACCGCGCCGAAAAAGCCTCCCATTACGCGAAGAACAGCTTGGACAGGGTCATAGGATCGATATACTTGCCGTCCTTATAGACCCGCATATTGCCGGAGGCGATCTCATCGATCAGCATCACGCTGCCGTCGGGTGCATAGCCGTACTCAAACTTGATGTCATACAGCACCAGGCCCTTCTCCTTCAGGTCGTCGGCCACGATCTGCGTGATCTGCTGGGTCATGGACTTGATGTCGTCATACTGCTTTTCCGTCATGATCCCCAGTGCCACAAGGCCGTCTCTGGTCACCAGCGGATCACCCAGCGCGTCATTCTTGAATGTGGTCTCCACATAGGCGGGCAGCTCGGCGCCCTCCTGAATATATTCGCCGTAGCGGCGGAAGAAGCTGCCAACGGCTCTGTGGCGGCAGATGACCTCCAACCCGTGGCCGAACACCTTGGCAGGCAGCACCTCCATGGTGGTATCCTCCAGATTGGCGGACACATAGTGGGTGCGGATCCCGGCGGCGTTGATCTTCTCAAAGAAGTACATGCTCATCCGCAGGTTCACGTCGCCCACGCCCTCAATGCTCAGGCCCACGCTGTTCTCGCCGGGGTCAAACACGCCGTCCTTGCCGGTGCAGTCGTCCTTGAACTTCAGCAGGTAGTTGCCGTTATCCAGTGCGAAAACATTCTTGGTCTTGCCGGTGTATACAAGTTTCATGGTCTGTCTCCTCCATTTTGTCATTCTGTATGTGTGTTGTTTGTGTTGGTTGATTGTCATATCATCATCTGGCAGGCGCGCTTGTCCTTGAGCACCGATGTCAGTCATTCCTTATTGAAACCGCCTCCGCAGCTCCTGGTCCGCCTGCAATACGGCAGCCTTTTCCCGCGTCCGGGCCTCCTCCAGCTTCCGCGCCAGTCCGCTGTCCGAAACCGCCAGGATCTGCACCGCCAGCAGCGCGGCGTTTTTCGCCCCGTCAATGGCCACCGTGGCCACCGGGATGCCGCCCGGCATCTGCACCGTGGCCAGCAGCGCATCCATGCCATCCAGCTTTCCGCCGCTGCACGGGATCCCGATCACCGGCAGCGTGGTGTTGGCCGCCATGGCCCCCGCCAGATGGGCCGCCATCCCGGCCGCCGCAATGATAACAGAAAATCCGCCCTCCCGTGCCGACGCAGCAAACTCCCTTGCTTCGTTCGGACACCGGTGGGCGGATAATACGCGCACTTCCGTCTGGACGCCATACTCTCGCAGTACGCCAATGGCTTTTTCCACGGTGGGCAGATCGCTCTTGCTGCCCATGACAACCGCGACTTTGTTCACAACCCATTCCCCCTTACCGTTTTTCATCTGATCCGCTCCCCCTCTTGGGAAAGCTCTGACTGTACCTAGCATAGCATACCTTTCTCTCCCCGTCCATTCCGTAAAAGATAGAAAAACCCCCGTCTTTTCATAAGTATTTTGATAATAGTATACATACGTCATAAATACAACTTATGCTTAAAAGTAGTAAAAAAACACCCGTCTCCCATATAGCGAAAGGGCACGCAAATGCGTGCCCTTTCGTATGCTTATTCAATTGCGCTTTGTGCCGCTGCGGAAACCCCTCAGCACTTCTCAAATATGGTAGCAACGCCCATACCGCCGCCGATGCACAGGGTAGCCAGACCCTTCTTGGCCTCGGGACGCTTCTGCATCTCGTGCAGCAGGGTAACGATGATACGCGCACCGGACGCACCCACGGGGTGACCCAGAGAGATAGCGCCGCCGTTGACGTTGACCTTGTTGATGTCAAAGTGCAGCTCGCGGGCCACAGCGATGGACTGGGCGGCGAAAGCCTCGTTGGCCTCGATCAGGTCGATGTCGTCGATGGTCACGCCGGCCTTGGCCATAGCCTGACGGGAAGCGGGCACGGGGCCAACGCCCATGATCTTGGGATCCACGCCGCCCTGGCCCCAGCCGATCAGCTTGGCCATGGGCTTCAGGCCATACTTGGCCACAGCCTCGCCGGAAGCCAGCACGATGGCGGCGGCGCCGTCGTTGATGCCGGAAGCGTTGGCGGCGGTCACGCGCTGCTGGCCCTTGTCAGCGGCATCCTGAGCGCCGGTGACCTCAAAGGTGTGCACCACCTGAGGATTGGGGGACTCGGGGCCGACAGGGAAAGCGCCCTTCAGCTTGGCGATGCCTTCCTTGGTCACGCCGGCCTTGGGATACTCATCGCGCTTGAACTCCACGATCTCCTTCTTGACCTTCACGGGAACGGCCACGATCTCGGCGTCGAACTTGCCGGCAGCCTGAGCGGCCTCGGTCTTCTGCTGGGAGGCAGCGGCGAAAGCATCCTGCTCCTCGCGGGTGATGCCCCAGATGTCGTTGATATTCTCAGCGGTGGTACCCATGTGGTAGTTGTTATAAGCATCCCACAGGCCATCCTTGATCATGGTGTCCACCAGCTTCTTGTCGCCCATGCGGGCGCCCCAACGGGCGTCCATGGAGGCGAAAGGAGCGGCGCTCATGTTCTCGGTACCGCCGCAGACCACGATGTCACTGTCGCCGGCCAGAATGGAGCGTGCGCCCTCGATGACGGACTTCATGCCGGAGCCGCACACCATACCCACGGTGTAGGCGGGCACGGAATAGGGGATACCGGCCTTGATGGAAACCTGACGGGCAACGTTCTGACCCTGAGCAGCGGTCAGAATGCAGCCGAACATAACCTCGTCCACGTTCTCGGGAGCCACATTGGCGCGCTTGAGCGCCTCCTTGACCACGATGGCGCCCATCTCAGCGGCGGGAGTATTCTTCAAAGAGCCGCCAAAAGAGCCAATAGCGGTACGGCAGCAGTTGACAACATACAGATCCTTCATGATGAGTTCCTCCTCAAAATAATTGGAAATATTTTTCAGCACACGTAGTGTGTTCCATTACTTCTATAATAGTTAATTTTTTAACACATGTCAATCGTTAAAATTATTTTCCCTAAAAATTGTCATTTATGTTAAAATTGTCGTTAATTTTTCGTCAAAACGACCATTCCATTTGCGTCACTCCTGCATCAGCTGGTTGTATACCTGCTGTCGGGCAGCGGAGAACTTGGTGTAATAGGCCGCCAGATCGATTTTATTGTACACAGCCTCGTTATATGCCACCTCCGCGTTCTCCATGCGCAGCGAAAGATCCTCGCCGAAAGCCAGCTCCGCCGCGGCGCTCAGGTCGGTCTGACAGCGCAGCGCCACGAAAAGGCCCGCGTCGTCCTCGATCACGCCGCTGACCTGCCCCACCTCCAGCGCGGCCAGCGCCGTGTTCAGGGGCGTCTCCTCACAGCCGTCATAGGTGGCGCCGGTATAGGCGGACACATTTTCGCCCCGCTCCAGCGCGGCAAAGGCCTCCTCTTTGTCGGCGGCTCCGTTCAGCTGGCGGACATAGTCCTCCATCATGGTCTTGGCCTCCGCTTTGGCCGCGTCGTCCATTCCCTCTGTGCTGACATACAGCACGTCGGCAGTCATCAGGCCGTGCTCCTGCGCCAGTGCGGACAGGTCGCTGTCGCTGGGCCGCATCTCGCCGTTCTCGCCGCAATAGGCGTTATACAGCTTCTCATACAGCATGGAGCTGCCGGTGATCTGATCAAACAGCTCCTCGCTGACGCCGTTGAGCTTCAGCAGCTTCTCAAAGCCGCCCTCGCCATAGCTCTCCTTCTTATTGGCCAGAATGGTCTGATCGTCCTCCGTCAGCGCCACATTCACATCCTTGGCCCACTTGCGGATCACCGCCTGCTGCACCACCTGAGACTGTGCCTGCTCGGCCACATAGTCGGCGGCGGTATAGTCCTCGCCCAGTTGGGTGTTGAGATCCGTGATGCCGTAATAGGACAGGCTCTGGGCGGAATAGCTCACCATATACAGGTACTCCTCCGCCGAAATTTCCTCGCCGTCCACGGTCATCACTATCTCCGTTCCCTTCAGGCCGCTGGCCTGCTGGATCAGCGGCTTGCTGCTGACCCATTTCCCGCTCACGATCATGCCGGCGCAGATCAGCATGGACACTGCCGCACCCACCAGAAAGCGGATGATCATGTTGAAGGTCTCTTTTTTCATGTGTGCTCCTCCTTGTTTTTCATAGCGGAGATTTTTCCTCCCCGCCGGTCTATTGGTTCTGCCGTCCTTAACGCGGCAGTCCGTCACGTTTTCTCCTCCGTATGCCGCACTGCCAGCTCCTCCACCAGCTTTCCTGCGGCGGAGAGCGCCTCCTCATCTGGCTGCAAGTACAGCGTCAGCTTCGGCTGGGCCGCCGCGCTCAGCTGCAAGCGCTGGCGGTAGCAGGCCATACCGCACACGGCGGCCACGGCGGCGATATCCGGCTGCGGGCCGAAAGAAAATACCACCTGCCGTCCCCGTTGGGTAATGTCGCAGATGCCTGCGCCGGCCGCTGCCGCACGCAGCAGCGCCACATCCAGCAGCGCCTTCACCGCCGCCGGCACGTCCCCGAACCGGTCCAGCATCTCGTCCATCAGCTCCGCGGCATCCCCGTCGGTGCGAATGGCGGCAATACGGCGATAAAGATCCATCCGCTGCTCGGCCGCCGGCACATACCGCTCCGGAATATAGGCCGACACCGTCAGATCCGCCGCGCATTCCGGCATGATCTCCGCCCGCTTGCCCTGCTGCTCCAGCACCGCGTCGTTCAGCAGCTTCAAATACATGTCATAGCCAACGCTCATCATGTATCCGGACTGTTCCGGCCCCAGCAGGTTGCCGGCGCCGCGAATCTCCAGATCCCGCATGGCGATGCGGAAGCCGCTGCCGAACTCCACATATTCCCGGATGGCAGACAGCCGCTTGCTGGCCACTTCGCTGAGCACCTTTCCGGTGCGATAGGTCAGATAGGCGTAGGCCCGCCGTCCCGAGCGGCCCACGCGGCCCCGGATCTGGTGCAGCTGGCTCAGTCCCAGCCGGTCGGCGTCCTCGATGATTAGGGTGTTCACATTGGGAATGTCGATGCCCGTTTCAATGATGGTGGTGCATACCAGCACCTGTATCTCGCCGTCGGCCATCTGCTGCATGACGCGGCCCAGCTCCCGCTCGCCCATCTTTCCGTGGGCGGTGGCGATGGCCGTCTCCTCTCCCAGCAGCTGCCGCAGCCGCCCGGCGGTATTCTCGATGTTCTCCACCCGGTTATGCAGATAGTAGACCTGTCCGCCCCGCCCCAGCTCCCGGCGGATGGCGTCCGCGATCACGCCCCAATCGTGCTCCAGCACATAGGTCTGCACCGGCTGGCGGTCCTGAGGCGGCTCTTCAATGGTGCTCATGTCCCGGATGCCGGACAGCGCCATATTCAGCGTCCGCGGGATAGGCGTGGCGGACAGCGTCAGCGTATCCACCTGCGCGGTCCGCTCCCGCAGCTTCTCCTTGTGGCTGACGCCGAAGCGCTGCTCCTCGTCGATGATCAGCAATCCCAGATCCTTGAACGTCACGTTTTTGTTCAGCAGCTTGTGGGTACCGATCAGCAGATCCACCCGACCCGTCTTCACACGCTCCAATATCTCCCTGATCTGCTTGGGTGTGCGGAACCGGGACAGTACCTCCACCGTTACCGGGAAGGAGCGGAAGCGGTTCTGGGCCGTGGCGTAATGCTGCTGGGCCAGAACCGTGGTGGGCACCAGAATGGCCGCCTGCTTGCCATCCAGAATGCACTTCATCACCGCCCGCAGCGCCACCTCCGTTTTGCCGTACCCCACATCGCCGCACAGCAGGCGGTCCATGGGGACCGGCTTTTCCATGTCGCTCTTGATCTCCTCAATGGCACGCAGCTGGTCGCCCGTCTCCTCATAGTCAAAGGCATCCTCAAACTCCTGCTGCCATGGGCTGTCCGGTGAAAAGGCAAAGCCGGGCTGGCGCTGGCGCTGGGCATACAGCTGTATCAGTCCTGCCGCCAGCTCCTTGGCGGCGGCCTTGGCCCGGTGCGTGGTCTTGGCCCACTCGGTGCCCCCCAGCTTGTTGAGCCGGGCGGGTTTTTCGCCGTCCTCGCCGCTGCCCGCGCCGATATACTTGCTCACCAGATCCAGCGATGTGGCGGGCACATACAGGCAGTCGCTGCCGGCATAGGCGATCTTGATATAATCCTTTTCCACCCCGTCCACCGGCAGGCGCAGCATTTCCACAAAGCGGCCGATGCCGTGGTGGGCGTGCACCACCAGATCTCCGGGGGTCAGGTCGGTATAGGATTGCAGCTTCTGGCGGCTGCTGTCCTTGGCGCGGCGGGATTTCCCCTTTTTGCCGCTGACACTCTCGGTCAGCTGTCCCTCGGTCAGCACCGCCAGCTTCAGAGCGGGCCACTCGCTGCCGGCGCTTAGTGCTCCCAGCATGATGGCCGCCTGTCCCGGCCGCGGCAGCGTACCGCCGTCCGAAACCAGCGCCGCCGCGATATGGTGCTCGCGCAGCAGCTCCTGCATATTGCGGGCGCGCACCTCCCCGCCGCACAGCACCACCACCCGGTAGTCCGCGCTCAGATAGTGCGCCATATCCCCCGCCGCCGTTTCCAGCGAGCCGCCGTAGGTGCTCAGCTGCCGGGCGGATATCTGCAGCAGCTGCCCCGGCGGCAGCAGATACCGGCTGGTGGGCAGACTGTCCAGCTGGCACAGGGCAAACCGGCTCAGGCGCGCGGCGGTCTCACCCTCGCTCAGGGCCAGCTCTCCCATGGCCGGCGCCATAAAGCCGTTCTCCGCGGCGGCGGACACATCCTCCTTCAGCTGCCACAGGCAGCTGCGCAGGCTCTCGCTCACCCGGCCGCTCTCGCACACGCAGATCACGGCGTTCTCCGGCAGATAGTCCAGCGCCGCGGTCTTTTCCGTATATATGGCCGCCATATAGCGGTCACAGCCGCTGGGGGCAATTCCCTGCCGCAGCGCTGCCGCGTCAGCCGCCAGCTGCCGCAGCAGCGGCTGCGTATTCTCTTTTTTCTTCAGGCGTTTTGCCGCCGCTTCCAGCGCGGACGCCGCCTTTTCCGCCGTGTCCGCCGTCCGGAAGGGCAGCACCTCGCCGGCACTCAGCAGCAACGTTTCTTTCAGATTGTGCACCCGCCGCTGGGTGGCCGGATCAAAGGCGCCCATGGCGTCCAGCTCGTCGTCCCAGAATTCACAGCGCACCGGCTGCTCCATGGCGGGGGAAAACACATCCACAATGCCGCCCCGCACCGCGAACTGGCCGGGACCCTCCACCTGCTGGCAGCGGACGTAACCCGCCTGCACCAGCCGCTCCGCCAGCGCCGCAACGGGATACCGCTCCCCCACCTTCAGGGTGATGGCCGATGCCAGCAATACGTCCTTGGGAATACAGCGCTGCACGGCGGCGTCTATCGCCGCTACTGCCAACCTTGTCCGCCCCGACGCCATATCGTACAGGGCCGACAGACGCTGGTACTCCCAGCTGCGGCTGGCCGCAGCCGGCCGCAGCTGCCATTCCCGCCGCCGCAGCAGCGTTGTCTCTTCACCGGTCATGGCCTGCAGATCAGCGCGCAGGCGGACGGCCTCCGCCTCGTCGCCGCACAGCAGCAGCATGGGCCGCCCGGTTTCCTGCGCCATGGCGGCGGCCAGCATGGCCCGGTGCACGGGGGACAAACCCGTGACCAGCGGCGCTTCCTTTTTCAATGTGCTCTCCAGCAGCAGTCCGGCCTCCGGCTGGCGCAGCAGCTCACTTGCGATCCCGTTCATGTCCCCCTCCTTTCCCGCTCTTCCCTATCAGGGTATGCCGAATGCCCCCATAAATACCTGTTTATGGGGGTCATTTATGTGCTTTTTCGGTGCAAATAGTGCCCGTTTTCGGTACGGATAACGCCCATTTCCAGTACAGATAGCGTCCTGTCAGCCGTTAAAGCGGTTCATGGCCTTATCCGCCCCCTCTTCCATCAGGCACAGGGCGGATTCCGCCGCCCTGTCGAGAGTTGCGCGCAGCAATTTTGCCTCCTCGCCCTGGGGTTTGCCGATGACCCAGTCGATCATCTCATGGTCGGGATGCTCCGGCATGCCGACGCCCACCTTGATGCGGGGAAACTGATCGGTACCCAGATGGGCGATGATATTTTTCAGGCCGTTGTGACCGCCGGCGCTGCCGCCCTTGCGGATGCGCAGCTTGCCTGCCGGCAGGGACACATCGTCGGAAATGACCACCACATGATCCGCCGGAACTTTATAAAAACGGGCGGCCTCACCCACCGATTCGCCGGAGAGGTTCATGTAGGTCTGGGGTTTCATAACCAGTATCTTATTCCCGTTCTTTTCCAGAATTCCGGTCCACGCCTTGAAGCGCAGCTTGGTCAGCTTGAAATTTTCCTTTTCCATCAGGCTGTCCAGAGCAAGCCAACCCATGTTGTGGCGCGTGCTTTCGTACTGCTTGCCGGGGTTGCCCAGTCCCACCAGGATCCAGTTGACCCCGCCGCTGTTGCCGCGGTTGAAAAACAAGGAGATCCCTCCTTCACTTGGCTGTTTCGCGCGGCGCAGAATAAGGGAACTGCGCAGCGCAGTTCCCTTATTATAGCACGGCAAAACGAATTTGAAAAGTCTCAGTTAAACAGCTTGGCGATGGAGATCTCCTGATAGATGCGCTCGATGGCCTCGGCAAACATGGGGGCCACAGACAGATATTTGATCTTATCGCAGCCCTTGCCCATCTCCTCGGGCAGGGTATTGAGCAGGGCGACCTCGTTGATGACGCTGCTCTGCAGGCGCTCCAGCGCGGGACCGGACAGCACGCCGTGGCTGGCGCAGGCATACACGCTCTTGGCGCCGCCCACCTCCACGATGGCCTTGGCCGCGTTGCAGATGCTGCCGGCGGTATCGATCATATCGTCAAAGAGGATGCAGTCCTTGCCCGCCACGTCGCCGATGACGTTCATGACCTCGCACTGGTTGGCTTTCTGACGGCGCTTGTCCACAATGGCCAGATTCATGTGCAGCTTCTGGGCAAAGGTGCGGGCGCGGGAGACGCTGCCCACGTCGGGAGAGACCACCACCATATCCTCGCACTTTTCGCCGAACTTCTTGGCATAGTAGTCCACAAAGACAGGGTTGCCCAGCAGGTTGTCCACAGGGATATCAAAGAAGCCCTGGATCTGGCTGGCGTGAAGATCCATGGTCAGCACCCGGTCGGCTCCGGCGGCCACGATCATATTGGCCACCAGCTTGGCGGAAATGGGATCGCGGCTCTTGGCCTTGCGGTCCTGACGGGCATAGCCGAAATAGGGGATCACCGCGGTGACGCGGCCGGCGCTGGCACGCTTGCAGGCGTCGATCATGATCAGCAGCTCCATCAGGCTGTCGTTGACAGGCTTGCAGGTGGAGTTGATGAGGAACACGTCGCTGCCGCGGACGCTCTCATACAGGGAGACGGAAGCCTCGCCGTCAGCGAAGTGCTTGACCTCGGCCTCGCCCAGCTTGGTGCCGATGATCTTGCAGATCTCCTGCGCCAGCGCGGGGTTGGCGTTGCCGGTGAAAATTTTGATGTCCTTGCCGTGAGAAATCATGGTGGATATCCTCGCTTTCTGTTTTTTCTATGTAAAATTTCTATTTGCTTTTATCCGAAAACAGGAAAAACCGCCTCTGCCGCAAACCGTCTGCCTGCGCCGATGGGGCGAAGCGGCAGGGTATGCAGCGTCAGCGGTTATCAAACAGTATCAGCGCCGGTGCCGCCGGCGCAATGATCCACAATGAGCTGATTGTAATCCATAGGAACGACACCTCTCTGACGATACTGTAACGCAATTCCTTTTGCCAAAGGGGCTTTGGGCCGCAGAGCGGCGCGGACGGTGCGCTTATCGCATGCCTTATCACATGTACAGTTGTATTATATCATATTCCCCATAAAAATCCAGTCCTTTATCATAAAAATGCAACAACTTTTTTTATATGGCGGCGCAAAAAATCAGAGGATCTGTCGAAATGTAGGTTTTCTGCGGTTTTTGGCGTTTAAAACCAATATTTTTATGAGAAAAATCCGCTTTTTAACAATTTAGATGTTGAATTTTCCAATCAATTGCATTATACTACCATCGATTAATAAGAGCAAACGCGTCTGCCGGTGCGCCTTTGGGGCGCTTTTTGCCTTTCTCACCCCGACAGACATCATCCCGCCTGCGCCCGGAAAAAGAAATGTCACCGGGAAATCTACCGCCGGCAGATGCAGGGAAGTTTTGCCCTTGTCACTGTGACGGCGGACAAAGCTTATTGAGTACGGGAGGGCGGATGCCGCATGCTGAACATCGTACTGGTGGAGCCGGAGATCCCGCAGAACTGCGGCAACATCGCCCGCACCTGCGCCGCCACCGGCGCCGCGCTGCACCTGATCCGACCGCTGGGTTTTGACATTTCCGACCGGGCCGTGAAGCGAGCGGGACTGGACTACTGGCATCTGGTAACGGTGCGGGACTATGGGGGACTGGACGACTTTTTCCGCCAAAATCCGGCGGCCGCCGACAACATGTGGCTGGCCACCACCAAGGCCCCGCAGGACTATACTCAGGCGCGCTTTACGCCGGGGTGCTGGCTCTTTTTCGGCAAGGAAACGGCAGGACTGCCGGAGGAATTCCGCATGGCCCACTATGACCGGTGCATCCGCCTGCCCATGCGCAGCGAGGCAAGGAGCCTGAATCTCAGCAACTCAGTGGCCATTCTCACCTATGAGGCGCTGCGGCAGAACGGCTTTCCCGGACTGAGCGGCACCGGCGAAATGGCGCGGCGGCGGGAATGAACATCATAATAAGCGACCCAACTTCTGGAATAAGGAGATCAAGAATATGAATTACAACAAGAAAACCGTTAAGGACGTGGACGTTGCCGGCAAGAAGGTCTTGCTGCGCTGCGACTTCAATGTACCGCAGGACAAGGCCACCGGCGCTATCACCAGCGACAAGCGCATCGTGGCCTCCCTGCCCACCATCCGCTATCTGCTGGAGCGCGGCGCGGCGGTGATCGCCTGCTCCCATCTGGGCAAGCCCAAGGGCGAATGGAAGGAAAAGCTGAGTCTTGCCCCTGTGGCCAAGCGGCTGAGCGAGCTGCTGGGTCAGGAGGTCATCTTCGCCAGGGACATCGTGGGCGAGGACGCCAAGGCCAAGGCTGCGGCTCTGAAGGGCGGCCAGATCATGCTGCTGGAGAACCTGCGCTTTGATATCCGAGAAGAGAAAAACGATCCCGGCTTTGCCAAAGAGCTGGCCTCTATGGCGGAGCTGTATGTATCCGATGCCTTCGGCACCGTGCACCGCGCCCACGCCTCCACCGCCGGTGTGGCGGCCTATCTGCCCGCCGTGTCCGGCCTGCTGGTGGCCCGGGAACTGGAAATCATGGGCAAGGCGCTGGACGACCCCAAGCGGCCCTTTGTGGCGGTGCTGGGCGGCGCCAAGATCAGCGACAAGCTGAACGTGATCCGCAATCTGCTGGACAAGGCCGACACCGTGATCATCGGCGGCGGCATGGCCTATACCTTTGCCAAGGCGCAGGGCGGCTCCATCGGCAAGAGCCTGTGTGAGGAGGATAAGCTGGACTACGCGCTGGAGATGATCGAAAAGGCCAAGCGCAACGGCGTGGAGCTGCTGCTGCCCAGCGACACCGTGGCGGCCGACGACTTCTCCAATGACGCCAAGCGTCAGGTGGTCAGCACCATGGCCATTCCCGACGGCTGGGAGGGCATGGACATCGGGCCGGAGACCATCAAGACGTTCTGCGCCGCCGTGAAGGGCGCAGGCACCGTGGTATGGAATGGGCCCATGGGCGTATTCGAGTTTGAGAACTTTGCCGCAGGCACCCGCGCCATGGCCCAGGCGCTGGCCGACAGCGGCGCCGTTACCATCGTGGGCGGCGGCGACAGCGCGGCGGCAGTGGAGCAGATGGGCTTTGCCGACAAGATCACCCACATCTCCACCGGCGGCGGCGCTTCGCTGGAATTCCTGGAGGGCAAGGAGCTGCCCGGCGTGGCCTGCTTGCTGGATAAGTAAAGCGGGAATTTCATCCTCCCTTGAGATTTTCCATGATGATTTGAAATAGATTAGAGGAGTTAAGAAGACATGAATCGCAGATATCGCAAAACCATTATCGCCGGCAACTGGAAAATGAACATGACGGCCAGCGAAACCAAGAAGTTTGCCGAAGAGCTGAAATCCCTGATGCCCAAGGCCAAGTGGTGCGACGTGGTCGTATGCGTGCCCGCCGTCAACATCACCACCGCCATCCGCGCTTTCAAGGATCTGCGGGTGTCCGTGGGCGCACAGAATGTGTTTTATGAGAAATCCGGCGCCTATACCGGAGAGGTATCCGCCGAGATGCTGAAGGATCTGGGCGTGAAGTACGTCATTATCGGCCACTCCGAGCGGCGGCAGTATTTCGGCGAGACCGACCTGACCGTGAACAAGAAGGCGCTGGCCGCGCTGGAGGCCGGCCTGCACCCCATCATCTGCGTGGGCGAGACGCTGGAGCAGCGCGAGCTGGGCATCA
>ERZ773235.1141-NODE-1141-length-29144-cov-4.420262_pt1 | contig 29144 bp, 26 predicted proteins | sample MGYA00580522_ERZ773235 | MGnify/ENA primary metagenome ERZ773235 (study PRJEB29015, sample SAMEA2737797) | human gut metagenome | biome: human gut; feature: human-associated habitat; material: faeces | place: China | collected 2012 ...
ATTGGTGTGGAGCTTTCACTCTTGCAGAGGTCTTGGTAACTCTCGGTATCATCGGAGTTGTTTCAGCGATGACTGTTCCGACGTTAATGCAAAATTATCAAAGACAGAGTTATGTAACTCAACTTCATAAGGTCTATAATGAAGTAGAGCAAGCTCTTTTGAGATATCAAACCGATAGGAATGCCTTAAATTTAACTGAAGCTGGTTTATCTTCACAAGCTGCATGGAATGCAATGGTTCCGCAGTATTTCAAAACAGTTAAAGTTTGTGATAGTTCTCTAACACCATGTTTCCCTGAAACTTCAAGTTATAAAAAAATATCAGGTGTCGCTTTAAATGCAAATGTTTATTCTGTTCAAACTTCTTATGTTTTGGCAAGCGGAGCATCTGTGAGATTTTATCGTGCAGTAAGTGGTAACAGAATTTGTTATTTGCAAGTTGATGTAAATGGACAAAAAGGTCCTAATATTCTAGGTAGAGACTTGTTCACTTTGTCTATTTATAATGATGGGACTATTGATGATGATGGTTCTTCTGCTCCTCTTTCAGAAGCTGATAGAAATACACTTTTTGAGCGTGATTGCAATGGTAATACCGGAGCTGGAGATTATGGTTGCTTTGGGAAAATTTTAAACGACAATTGGCAAATGACTTATTAGAGCAATAAAAAGGTGAGGTTTAAGAGCCTCACCTCTTTTGATTTAATCAATTTAAACTTCTTCTTCTTTTTGGTCTTCATCAGGTTTGGTTTCGTCGTGTTTGATGATTTCTAGCTTTGTAATTCTTGCTCCATCAACTTCTTTTACCACAAAAGTTATATTATTGAATGTTGCAGTATCATTAACTTGTGCCAATCTGCCAAGTTGTTTTACAACTAAACCGCCAATTGTATCAATATCGTCATCGTCAATATCTTTTTCGTTAATTCCGAAAAACTCTGCAAACTCATCTAATCTCATCATTGAATTTGCAATGTATGTATTTGGAGCAACTTCTTTGATTTCATCTGTTACTTCTTCTTCAACGTCAAATTCATCTTGAACATCTCCGAAGATTTCTTCAATAACGTCTTCCAATGTTATAAGTCCTGATGTTCCGCCAAATTCGTCAACTACAATTGCCATTTGCCCTTTGCGTTTTTTAAATTCTAAAACTAAATTATCCATAGTAATTGTTTCAGGAACTAATAAAACATCTCTCAAAATCTTTGAAATTGGGCAAACCTCATCTTTTATAGACAAAGAATACAAATCTTTTACGTGAACCAAGCCGATAATATGATCGATATCATCTTCATAAACCGGATATCTTGTATATTGGTTTTCTTCTGCGAGTTTGTTTAATTCTTCTAATGGCATATCAACCGGAATACAAATCATATCAGTTCTTGGAACCATAACTTGTTTTGCGGTCAAATCAGAAAATTTGAATACATTATGCAACATATCTTTTTCTGTTTCGTTTAAGACTCCGCCATCATAACTTGCATTTACAAGCATATCAAGTTCTTCTGTTGAATGAACAAGAGAACCTTTATGAGAGTGCGGTATGTGCAGAAGTTTTAATACAAGATTTCCAAAACCATTTAGCAACCAAATAAATGGATTAAATAAAAATGTCAAAATTTGCATTGGTCTAGCAACTAACAATGCTGTTTTTTCAGTATATTCAAGTGCAATAGATTTTGGAATAAGTTCGCCCAATACAACGTGAAAAAATGTAATTAAAGCGAATGCAATCGAAACAGAAACAGTATGTGTTGCTATATTTTTGCCAATTCCAGGCAAGAACACAAATACCGGTTCAATAATTCGTGCAAGTGTGCCTTCGCCAACCCAACCTAAACCGATACTTGAAATTGTTACACCTAATTGAACTGCCGCAATAAATTTATCTAAATCTTTTAGAGCTTCGAGTGCAATTTTTGCGTTGAAATTACCTTCATTTGTAAGTTGTTCAATTCTTGTTTTTCTAACTTTTACCATAGCAAATTCTGATGCTACGAAAAAACCGTTCGAAAATAGCAAAAAAGCTATAACAAACAAATTAAATATTGTATTACCGGAACTATCCATTTATATTATTTTCCTATTATCCTTCTTATATCTTTTCTAATTATAGTATTTTTAATAAAAAAATGCAAATTTTATTGTTTATTGAACTTCTTTAAGTTCAGTATATATCATTGGAGAAAATCCTTTTGTTGTAACAACTGTGATTACTTTATAAACTGGAGGTTCGCCAATAAGTGTAGGAGATGAAATATGGTAAACCCCGTTCCTCATAACTTCTCCGTTTGTGTGCAAATGACCGGCTACAACAGAAATTACATTGTCGTGTTTGTCTATTACATCAAGATAATTCTCTTTTTTATAAACACTATGTGATGGAATTTCTTTAGCCATAACGACAGGGAAGTGTTGAAAAATTATTACAGGATTATTTTTGTATTTGGTTAATTGTTTGTCAAGCCACTTTAAAGTATTTTCTTTATAATATCCGTTTGAACCAGGAATAATTTCTTTAGCTCCATCCAAAACAATAAACACAAAACCGTTTTTCTTAAATACATAATTTGGTGTTTTGTATTTGTAAAAACAATTGTTATCTTTTACGATTTCAAGATAATGTTTTTTAGAAAGTCCATTGTTTTTGAATACGTCGTGATTGCCGATTACCAAATAATATGGGATTTTTAATTTATTAATGGTTTTGACAAAACCTGGAAGATATTCTTCTTTTGGCGAATCTATATTATCGCCAGTAAAAACAACAAAAGCGATATCTTTTTCGTCATTGATATTGTTTATAGCCTTTTGTAAAATTTCACTTCTGTATTGATTATTTGTAATATAGTGACTATCTGTAACTTGTACAAATTTTATAGTTGCAGCATTTGTTATTGTTTGAATGAATAACAATGTAATTATGGTTAAAAATATTTTCTTTATCATTTATACCCTCTGGACAAATTATATCATAAATTATAATATAAGTAAAAGGAGATAAGATGAGATTAGATAAGTTTTTAAAAGTTTCAAGATTGATAAAAAGAAGAACTGTTGCAAATGAGGTTTCTGATACTGGAAGAGTTTTTGTAAATGGTAATCCTGCAAAGCCGGCAAAACAAATTAAAGAAGGTGACGAAATTCGTATAGAATATGCGAATAGAACGGTTTGTGCAAAAGTTTTGAAAGTTCCGGCAAATAATGTTTCTGTTCAAGAAGCTCCAACTCTTTATCAAATAATTGAATAAATGTTGACTTTGAAAAAAATATAATTAAATTCATGGCATCTAATACAAATGGATGATTTATTTCACATTTATTGAAATAAACATGTAGTTATCCGATTGTATTAGAAAAAGAGGTAGTCATGAAAATTAACGGTGGAATTAGATACTGTGAAAAAGGCTTAACGGCATCGCTTAGGGCAATGCACGTTCAGAGCGAATTAATCGGTATGTATAATGAAAACGTAACTGGGTTTGATAAAATTGGTTATCAAAGAAAAGATCCTATCGTTTCTTCTTTTACCGAATATATTGGCATACACGGACTTTCTCAAACAATTGATGATAAAGTCGGTCGTATTGCGATGTCAGATAACCCTCTTGATTTAGCATTAGCTAACAAAGGTTATTTTCAAACACAAACTGCAGAAGGTGTGAAATTAACTCGTGATGGGCGTTTTAAACTAGATAAATCGGGAAATCTTTTGACATTAGAAGATGGACAGGTGCTTTCTAATGCAGGAACACCAATAAAACTTCCGATTGTTCCGGAAAAAATTGAAGATGTAAAAGTTAACGCAAAAGGTATGGTTAGTGTTTTGAATAGAAAAACTAACAAGTTTGAACAAGCCGGATGTATCGGTGTTGTAGATACAAACGGAGTTTTGGTTATGGATCCGCAAGTGAAACAAGGATATAATGAATATTCAAACGTAGCTTTGCAAAATGAATTTATTTCAATGATGCCTGTAATTAGAAACTTTGAAGCAAACAGACAAATTTTTATGATTCAAAACCAAAATTTACAAAAAGTGATTTCCCAATTGGGAACAACTTCATAATAAGAGGTAATTAATTATGTACAGTATGCAAGGTATTGTAAGAAAAAGTGTAAGTAATGTAACAACTCAGTTTGAAAAACTGGGTTATGTTGCTAATAATCTTGCAAATATGAATACAAAAGGTTACAAAACCGTAACTTTTGAACAAATGCTTAATGAAGACGGATATTTGACAGGAGCAATAAGAACAGAAACTCGTCAAGGTTCAATTCAAGTTACAAGCAATCCATATGATGTTGCAATTGACGGAACAGGTTATATTCCTGTTGTTTCTCCTGAAGGAGAAGTTGCATATACCAGAGATGGTGCTTTCAAACAAGGAAAAGATGGTTACCTTGTAACTACAGATGATTGGATAGTAGGTGAAGGAATTAAAATTCCTGCAAACTGTTATAAGTTTGAAATTAAGCCGAATGGAGAGGTTTATTCGTATGATGCGGCAAATACAAAACCTAAAAAGTTAGGAACAATTCCTCTTGTTAGATTTGCCTCTCAAGAAAATCTTGAACAAAGAGGAATGAATAAACTAGTTGCAACCGCAGATTCAGGTGATCCGATGTTGGTTAGAAATCACAATTGTTTCTGTCAAAACAACATTGAAAATTCCAATACAAATATCTATTCTTCAACTTCTGATATGCTTAGATTAAATGCTTCTTTGTTGGCAAGTACACGTATGATGAAGGTTGTGGATGATATGTACAACAAGGCAATTAATATTAGAGAATAGATAATGTTAGCTATATGTTCCGCATTCATGCGGAATAAATAAAAGAGGAAAATTTTCCTCACCTGTCACTCTGTGACACCCTCTTCCTGACGGGACGAAGGAAATGAAAAGAAAGGACAAAAATGTTTACATCACTAGATAATATGGGAAAAGTTACATTGATGATGGATTTGATTACACAAAGACAAAGAGCTTTGGGTTCAAACCTTGCTAATATAGACACTCCCGGCTACGTTCGTCGTGATGTGAATTTTGGTGATTACTTAAATTCAATGAACAGTCCTTTAGAAACCAAATTGTCTGAAAAATTAGGGCCATCAGGTGTAATAGATGAACAGACTTATGAGGAAATTGATCCGGCTAATGAATTGATGGAATTACAGGAAAACTCACTTCTTTATACGATGGCAACAAGAAGAATGTCAAATATAATTACAGAGATGAAAACGGTTATAAATGTTGGTAAGTAATAACTAAATCACCCTCGCCCCTGCGGGGAGAGGGAAGAATTTGTTAATGAGTTAAGGCGAATTTACAAATTCAGGTGAGGGGTACAAATCACTTCCACACAACAACAAGAAAGGCGTAAATTATGAGTATAATGGAATCAATGAATATCGGAGCAAATGCCTTAAAAGCTCATGGCTTGAGGATGGATATTCATGCAAAAAATATTGCGAATGTTGATACTCCGAATTACGTAAGAAAAATTCCTATTTTAAATGCGACAGAAGATATTTCTTTTCACGGTTTGATGAATACTATGAAAGAGGATGTTTTTGGTGTTGGAACTTTACCTTATTTGCAAGGTGGGGTAGTGTTTAACGGATGTGTAGAAGATCCGACATTAGGAGATAAAATTTATAGACCGGGACACCCAGATGCAGATGCAAACGGATATATTAGAGCATCAAACGTAAACCCTGCAGTTGATATGGCAGATGCAATCTTAGCACAACGTGCATATGAAGCCAACTTAGCATTAATCAATATAACTAAATCAATGGCACAAAAAGCAACAGAAATCGGTAGATAGAAATAGGTTCTACTGATTAATATTTAGGTGTAAAGTTAGTAATTGTCAAAAAGTGAACGCCAATAATTCCCTTTTAAAGAGAAATTATCGTTGTTTATCATGCTATCATAAATTTCTTGCGCACGCTCGTAACTTCTAGTTTCGTTCTCAATATGGATTATTTCGCCAGTTTTTAGATAGATGTTAATGAAATAAGATGTGTACCGAATTCCGCCTCTACCACCACTGTTATGTTTGTCTTTTATTTCGTACCTATCAATGTCTGAGATATTAAACTGATTAACAAGTTTTGGATGTCTTAATATTACATTTCTTGAATAAATAAAACAAACATTGTCAGTTTTGGAGCATTGAATACTCTGTAGAGGGATAAATAATGTTCCAATGAATATTATTGCAACTATTGTATAGATATACTTTATTGATAATTTTTTATTATACCATTTTTCTTTCAAAATTGCTCTCCAATATTACCTATGAAAAATTGTTTAGTTATTGTTTATGCCAATAAATGTTCTTAATTTATCTTCTAATAGTTTACAGTTTTTAGAATAGTAAATACCAAAGAAAATTACCAACAACCCAAATATAACTAGAACAATTGGAAACATAAAGCAAACACATATACCACAACTACATAATGTTATACACATTTACATGTTTGATGTCCATAACACAATACCACTCATGCCAGTCCTCACCCAACTCATTATTATTCTTCTGGTCTGTGTGCTTTCGCTAGTGTTGTGCTTTGGTGATATAGTGCGTAAGCACGAGCGTTAGCGAGCTTGCTATAGGAAAACCGATTTCATATACTGACAAAGTTTTGTATGAAAATTAATATAAAACTGGCAAGATAAACGAATGCGGACAATAAAGTCATTCAGATGATGTACATTAATATTCATTATTCAATTCTATGTTTGATGGAAACATATTGCCGCTTTGCTATAATGTCTCTCACAGGAGAGAGTAGTTGTGAATAGACACGATATGATAGAAAGGATTGGTAGTAGTTACCTTACTTCCAATATAGAAGCTGGCGAATACAGTTATGTTGTAGAAGCTGGCTCTAAAGCCAAACTAGAACAATGCTTAGGACGTACAGTTAGGCATTTTAAGTTAGATATAAGATTTGAAGATGATAATTTTGTAATATTAGTTGAAACTAAACAGAATTTTGTTGATGCAGATATTGAGCAATTGAAAGAATATCTTGATGAAGAAAGGGTGTTGCATTCTGATAAGAAGATTATATGTATTCTTGCTAATACTAAAAATAATAAGATAAAGGTATGGAAATCTTTTATTGATGATAGTCATTTCTTACCAGATGAAACGGTACTTGATTCAATGGAACACTATAAGTCGTTATTCTATTTAAATAAACAAAATGATAGAGAAAGAGTATTAAGGAATACGTATGCTTTAAATGAACTGTTGCACAAGAAAGATATTGCCGAGGTATTACGAAGTCAATTTGTCGGCACAGTGTTACTTCATATTAAAGACCTTCTTAAAAGGCTTGGTGCTACTAGAATTGATGAAGGATTAAAGAAGAAAGTTAATGAATTCTTTGAATTGAAATCAGAAAAGGAAATAATAGCAGGTATTGAAAACACATTAACAGAGTTACTTGACGGTTCTGATAATAAAAGTAAGAAAGTTGAATTATTACAAAATAACGTATTAAAGACCCAGAAAGTTAGAGCCTTAAAGAAGAAGGACTGGATTGAAATTATTGATAGTATTCTAATGGATATTTATAAATACATAGATACTAACAGCTCGGAAGGACAAGATATTCTTAACTTATTCTTTATTGCTTTTAATAAGTATACTGGGAAAGCCGATAAGAACCAAGCATTTACACCAGACCACATTACAGAATTTATGTGCAGATTAACAGAAGTTGATTGTTCGAAAGTTGTACTAGATGGAACATGTGGAAGTGCCTCATTTCTTGTTCAAGCTATGGTTAAAGAATTAGCTGATTGCAGGAATGGAAGAACAGAAGCACAAGCTAAAATTCTTCAAAAGAAGGTTAAAGAGAATAATATTTATGGAATTGAAGTAGAAGAGAATGCTTTTGGTTTATCTGTTACTAACATGTTAATTCATGGGGATGGGAATTCTAATATTAAACTTGGAAGTTGTTTTGAACATAAAGATTTCATTAAACAAGCTAACCCTAATATCATTCTGATGAACCCACCATATAATGCAAAACCAATAGGTATACCTAATGCTTATAAATCAGAATGGGGAAAAGCAAAAGATGGAAAAGAAGACCCCACAAAAGGACTTGTATTTGTACACTATTTTTCTGATGTTATAAAAGAGATGAATAAAGTACGTATAAAAAATGGGGAACCTATTAAAACTGTTAAATTAGCAGTATTGCTACCTTTATCTTGTGCAATTGGTTCAAGTAGTATTATCACTAAAGAAAAAGAAACGTTACTTGAAGATAATACACTAGAAGCAGTATTTTCTTTACCAGGAGAAATGTTCTATCCTGGAGCTTCTGTATGTGCTTGTTGTATGTTGTTTACACTTGGGCAACCTCATCTTAAACCAGATGGAACAACCAGAAGTACATTCTTTGGTTACTGTAAGGATGACGGATTTGTTAAGAAGAAGAATTTAGGACGTGTTGAACAGTTTACTAAAGATGAAAAGGGTAACTTTACTATATCAAAATGGAAAGCAATTGAAGCTGAATGGTTAGACCTGTTTGAAAGAAAAGCCGTTGTTGACGGTAAATCAGCAGTGGAGAAGGTTAACGCAGATGACGAATGGTTATGCGAAGCATATATGAAAACTGATTATACCAAATTAACCGCAGATGACTTCCAGCGTACACTTAACAACTACCTGTCATATCTTGTTAAAGAAGGTAATGTTTATGAAAACAATGGTGGTGTATAAGCATGAAATTAAATGTACAAGACTGGAAAGAGTTTAATGTAACAAGATTATTTGATATATGCGCTGGAAACTATTACAGTTCTGATGACTATGAGTACGGTACAACACCTTACGTGTCAGCTTCTGCGACAAACAATGGTGTTGGGCAGATGATAGATTTACCACCTGACTTTAGTGAAAATAAAATTGTAACTGGAAAAGTTGAATGTAAAGCATTCTATCAAGGTAAGCCATTTAGTGCTACAAGCGATGTAAATATATTCGCACCTAAATTTGAAATGACTCAAAATGTAGGATTGTTTCTAACTTCTATTATTACATTCAATGAAAATGGTAAATGGTCTTATGGTCGGCAGTGTCGTGTAGGTGACTCTAAAGAGATTGTTGTAAAACTCCCTATTCAACATAATGAAGATAATGCACCTGTTATAGATGAAAACAGAAGCTATTCTAATGAAGGATATGTCCCAGATTGGCAGTTTATGGAAGACTACATCAAATCGTTACACCATAAACCTATTACAACAAAAGTTAAATCGGGACTTGTTAAAGAGTTAGATGTATACAACTGGGAAGAATTCAAAGTATCGGATTTATTCGACAGGATATATAAAGCTAAAGCACATACAAAAGAAGAAGTTGTTGAAGTTGATAAAGGTATTCACTTTGTATCAAGAACAGATTGTAACAATGGTGTTAATATTACTGTTGATAAAGATACCAGATATGAAGGTTTGGAAGAAGCCAACTGTATAACCATAGGTGATACAACAGCCACTGTGTTTTATCAGAATGAACGGTTTATAGCTGGCGACCACATGGTAGTTTTACGAGCTAATTGGTTAAATCTAAAGAGAGGTCTTTTCTTTAGAACCTTATTTGCTCAAGAAGGAATTAGGTATTGCTACGGTAGAGCATACAGAATGGATTTGATTAAAAGCACATTGTTGAAACTGCCTATTCAAAGAGACAATGACGGAACCCCTGTTATTGATGATAACCGTACATACTCTGATAGCGGTTACATTCCAGACTGGCAATTTATGGAAGATTATATAAATTCATTGCCATATAGTGATAGAATCTAAGTTTTTGACTATAAGTTTATATAATATGACAAGATGAGTTGGTCGTAAAATTGTAATCTTATTGCCGTTAACGGCAGGCATGTGCTAAGTGTGTGGTTATCAAAATAGAGAAAAGCCCCTAATCATAATAATTAGAGGCTTTCTTGTGTCTTGAAGGAGCAACACAAATTTACAATTCAAACTGCTTCAACGTGTCTTCAACATTATCTTGCGTAATTCCTATGTACCTTAGAGTAATCGAAGAAGCCTCGATGAGAAACGAATGATATTAACCACAATAACAGAAAGTATTGTGATTGACGAAGAAGCACAAACAATCAGAGTTAAGTTAAAGCCAGTCTTTGAACATTTAAGACAATTAAAGCTACAAGATAAAGGTTGTTTTACTGCCGAAATTAAGAATCTAAATGGAACCCTTAAAAGCCGTTCAGATAGAGTGAAACAAGCTCTTAACAATGAACATTCTGACGTTAATGAATTGGAAGACTATGGAACCCGCAAAAAGCTTTTGAATACTAAAATAGAGCCTAATTTAGACGGCTCTTTGAAAATTAATGTCGACGGGGGGACTTGAACCCCCACAGCTCTCGCCACATGCACCTCAAGCATGCGTGTCTACCATTCCACCACATCGACAGAAATGCTGGTATCTATTTGCCGATGTTGACTGACCGTTTGTGGTGGAGGGCTGCACCCCCTCTCGAAAAACAATTCACTGGATTGTTTTTCTCGGCAGAGTACCACATCGACATAAGTTGCCTGTAAATATTGCCAATGTTGAAAGACTGCTCGTGGTGGAAGTGCTTCGCACCCTCTCACAAAACGTGACATTTAGTCACCTTTCTCCTTGTTTGCTCGCATTAAACGGGTCTACCGATAAAGCTATTCGCTTTATTCGTTCGCCCTCTGCTCGCAAACAGTTCGGCAGAGTACCACATCGACAAAAGTTGCTTGTATAAACAACGATATTTAATTTTCAATACCTGTAAATATATCATAAATATCAGATTTTGTAAATTTGAAAAACATTTTTTACATGCAATAATGTAGGTATGCTAGACACGATTATTATTAAAGGCGCAAAAGAACATAATTTAAAAGATGTTTCATTACAATTACCAAAAAACGAGTTGATTGTTTTTACAGGTGTTTCAGGTTCGGGAAAATCTTCACTTGCTTTTGATACGATTTTTGCAGAAGGTCAAAGACGCTATATTGAAAGCCTTTCAACCTATGCACGTCAATTCTTAGGACAGATGGATAAACCTAATGTTGATTATATTGATGGTCTTTCTCCTGCGATTTCTATTGACCAAAAATCAACAAGCAACAATCCTCGTTCAACTGTTGGAACAGTTACGGAAATTTACGACTATTTAAGGCTTTTGTATGCTCGTGTCGGAACTCCTTACTGTCCAAATTGTGGAGAAAAGATTAAACCGCAAACTGTTGACGAAATTGTTTCTAATATTATGAAACTCCCAGAAGGAACTAAAATTCAGATTTTAGCTCCGGTCGTGAGAGGTAAAAAAGGAGAATATTCTTCAACGTTTGAGGAATTAAGGCAAGAAGGTTTTGTACGTGTAAAAGTTGATGGTGAAATATACAATCTTGATGAAGATGAAATTTCGCTTGCAAAAACTAAAAAACACGATATTTCAGTTGTCGTTGATAGAATTGTAGTTAAAACATCTGCGCAATCTCGTATTGCAGACAGTGTTCAAATTGCTTTAAAAAAAGCTGATGGTGTTGCAGTAGTAGATGTTGTTGGAGAAAAAGGAACTCCAAAGAAAGAAATTATATATAGCGAAAAACTGGCATGTCCTAAGTGTAACTTGAGCTTTGAGGAATTAGCTCCTCGTATATTTTCTTTTAATGCACCTTATGGAGCTTGTGAAAGATGTTCCGGTTTGGGGGCTGATTTTGTAATTGATCCAAATTTAATTGTTCCTGATAGAAAAAAATCTTTGAATGATGGGGCAATTTATCCTTGGTCAAAGACTTCAACTCAATATTATAATGATGTTCTAAAATCTGTTTGCCATCATTTCGGTATAGATATGGACAAACCTTTTGAGGATTTGACGGAAGCTGAACAACAAATCATTCTTTATGGAAGTAATGATATTATCAAATTTACGGTTATGCGTTTTGGTTCTCATCGTTATGAAACTAAATACCGTAATTTTGACGGTGTAATTCCATTTTTAGAAAAAAGATATAATGAGTCTAATGGCGAATATTGGCGAGAAGAAATTGAAAAATATATGACAACAACTCCTTGCCCTGATTGTAATGGCGCAAGATTAAAGCCGTTCCCGCTTGCGGTAAAAATTAAAGATAAAAATATCTATGAATTTACGTTAATGCCAATTGATGAAGAGTTAGATTTTATTTCTGATTTGTATTTGGAATTAAATGAATTTCAGATGCACATTGCAAAACAAATTTTGGATGAAATTAGAGCAAGATTAAGATTTTTGAAAGATGTTGGATTAAGTTATCTTGATTTGGCTCGTCGTGCCGGAACTTTATCCGGTGGAGAGGCTCAAAGAATACGATTGGCAACTCAAATCGGTAGTGGGTTGTCTGGAGTTTTGTATGTTTTAGATGAACCTTCAATTGGCTTGCACCAGAGAGATAATGATAGGTTGATAAAAACCCTTATAAAACTCCGAAATCTCGGTAATACCTTGATTGTTGTTGAGCATGATGAAGATACAATAAGAAATGCGGATTATATTGTTGATATTGGTCCAAAAGCTGGTGTAAATGGTGGAAACGTTATAGCTTGTGGAACAGTTGATGATATAATTACAGCGAAAGCTTCTATTACCGGAAAATATTTGAGTGGTGAAAAATTTATTCCTGTTCCCGAAAAAATTCGAGAGGGAAACGGAAATTTTTTGAGGGTAAAAAATGCTCATATCAATAATTTGAAAAACATTGACGTAGATATTCCGTTAGGTAAAATTGTTTGCTTGACAGGTGTTTCTGGATCTGGAAAATCTTCTTTAATGCAAGATTTGATTTATGAATATGCGTTGCACAAGTTGCGAGGAAATAAACCAAAGCCACAAGGTGTGGATGAAATCGAAGGTTTTGAAAACATAGATAAAATTATTGCAATAGATCAATCTCCTATAGGTAGAACTCCTCGTTCAAACCCTGCAACATATACGGATTTGTTTACACATATTAGAGATTTATTTTCAAAAACAAATGAGGCAAAACTTAGAGGTTATAAACCCGGCAGATTTAGTTTTAACGTAAAAGGCGGTCGATGTGAGGCTTGCAAAGGTGATGGTGTTTTAAAAATTGAGATGAACTTCTTATCAGATGTTTATGTAAAATGTGATGTTTGTAAGGGGAAACGTTATAACAGAGAAACATTGGAAGTTAAATATAAGGGTAAAACAATTTCTGATGTTCTTGAAATGAGTGTGAAAGAAGCGTTAGAATTTTTTGACAGTATTCCGTCTATAAAATCAAGGTTGCAAACTTTGAATGATGTCGGACTTGATTATATGAAGCTTGGGCAGAGTGCAACAACTTTATCCGGTGGTGAAGCTCAGCGAATTAAACTCGCATCTGAATTGAATAAACGTTCTACCGGCAAAACTCTTTATTTGTTGGATGAACCTTCCGTTGGGTTGCATTGGTACGATTTGGATAAACTAATCAAGATATTACAGCAATTGGCAGATCAGGGAAATACTGTTCTTGTAATTGAACATAATCTGGATTTTATAAAAATTGCTGATTATATTATTGATTTAGGTCCGGAAGGCGGTATTGGCGGTGGACAGATTATTGCGCAAGGAACTCCTTCTGAAGTTGCAAGATGTAAACAATCTTACACAGGTCAATATTTAAAACCAATGTTGACAAATAGTTCAAAATAATTTATCTTTTTTTATAGAAAGTAGGTTTTATGAAAAATTTTTACGGCTTTTGTTTTTTAATATTGGCATTATTAGGTCAACCGGTTTTTGCAAAAACTGTAGCAGTTGAAGCAATGAGTGATTTTACGACAGAAAATCCTCCTAAAGAGATGAGTGTAAAGCTTTTAGAAGATGTTGTTGTTGATGAAAATTTAACAATAAAAGCCGAAGACATTATTGATGGGACAGTCATAGATGTTACAGATCCAAAAAGATTGAAAAGAAATGCAACATTTACATTTGTGCCTACGAGTTATAAAGATAAAGATGGAAAAGTTGTTGTAATAAAAAACTATTGCCCTGCAAAATATACGACAAAAGTTAATAAAGGAGAACTTGCGAAATCAGCTGTATTAGGTGTTGGCAATTTTTTTGTGAAAGGTTTGTCAATTGGGTATAGTGCGGTGGAAGGTGCTATTAAAAATGAGAAAGACAACCGTTTTAAATCAAGTGTAAACGAGGTTTATCAAGATTCTCCACTTTCTTATGTTGAAAAAGGTGCGGAACTTATTATAGAAAAAGGACAAGTTTTCTTTTTGAATTTTAAAACAAAAGATGATGTGCCGGAAGAAGATTTGCCAAATTATGAATATACCGAGTTACAACCTGAGAATAATGTAAAATAAGTTATATAAGTCTTATATAACGGGAATTGACGGATTTTAGAAATTATGTTATTATCCTGTTATAGCAATTCGGAGATAAAAAGAATGAAAAAAATATTATTTATTATTGCATTACTAACAGGTCTGGCAGTTGCGCCGGCAGAGGCTAAAACTGCACCGGTTCAAGCATTACAGGATTTTTCTGTTTCAAATCCTGCTCAAACTTTGTTGATTAAAATGCTTGCAAATGTTCAACTTAATAAAGATACTATGTTGCATGAAGGTTTTTATGTTCTAGGTCAAATTCAAAGTGTTTCAAATTCTTCATTTGTATTTATACCAATTAAATATCAAAACTTCCATAATGAAGTATATGAAATTAACGGAAACTACCCTGCAAAATTTGTAGAAATGGTTGATGCGGCTACTAAACAACCTCCACAAGGAACAATCGCTAAGGATGCAAAATTCTTAATGGACTTTGTGATTGCTGATGAAACTCCTGACAATTCTATTGGAGCTAAATACCAAAATATGGGAACTCCTTCAAATGGAATTTCTGCAGTAGTGAACCAACAGGATTTGGTTTTGTATGATGGAAGTATTCCAAAAACAATGAAAGATTTTCCTGGAATTAAATTAAACTCTTTTGATAATGGTAGTAATTTCAATATTCCAAAAAGATTGATAATTGAAGCTACTCCACGAGAAGTTAATGTTAATGATTTAAAATATTAATTCTTAAAATAAAAATATGAAGTAAAAAGGCGATCAAAATGATCGCCTTTTTGTTGCTAAAGCTTGTAAGGATAATCTTTTAAAAATTCCCAATTGTCATATTGTAATAATGTTGAACAATAGGCAGCATTATTTTTGCAGTAACTAAGAGCTTCTTCGCGAGAGTTTATTTTCCCTGGTCCATAACTGGTGAAAGGTTTTTTAGTTGAGCCTTGCCAAAAAGTCATTTGTTCTTCATTTGTACATAAAACAAAAACAAACTTATCTTTGCCAGTTATGTTTGGAGCTTTAGTTCCGTTGTAATCATAGTTCATATCTAAACATCCACCATTGTGCAAATAAACAACTGAGGAATCACTGAATATAATTCTGACTTCGTAATTTCTTGCATCTGCTGGATTGTCTGATTTAATAGCTTTATCTATAGAAACATATTTAATATATGGGGCAAGATATGTCATGAAAAAATCGTAGGCGTTTTGTGCATTTATGCTTTGCTTATCGCTAGAACCATCTTCTGCTTTTCTAGTCCATTCTGTTGGTTCTCCGTTATCGTTTGTTGAAAGAAGTACGGCTTGTGACATCATACTATAGAATTTTTTAATTCTTGTTGTAGCCTCTTTTTTTCTGTAATTTTGGATTAGAGATGGCATTGTCATTGCTGCAACTACACCAATTATGCCGAGTGTAATCAATACTTCTGCTAATGTGAAACCTTTTTTCATAAATCCTCCAGAATTGTTCAAATGCAAATAAGAGTATTCAAATACGAATAACAATAATCACATGCAAATACTAGTTTAACCTATTTTTTCAAAAAAGTCAATATAATATATAATTCTAATTATGAACATAAAGACTAAAATTAAGATGTTGACTGCATCCCGTGCAACTACATTGAAAAAGCTTGCAGAAAGATTGAGTGAAGAAACTGGTGAGGACTATACTTATAACAGTTTGTTGGGAAAATTGAACAGGGAGAGTTTGTCTTTGAAAGAAGCCGAGATTATTGCATCTATTCTTGATTATAAGTTAGAGTTTGTGGATTTGTATAAGTAATTTGTGTTGAAATTAGTTGTATTATAATAATGTTGGAGTAGGTACCCCGACCTACATTTTTATATTGTGGTGTGGCTTATATACATAAATATATAAAAGCGCCATTTTCAAAATTGAAAAAATAACTTCAATATTCAGAAATAGCGCTAATACTAAAAACTACTCCAATGGGCGGGTGGAGCGGCTATGCAAAAGCTTTACACATGAATATATAAAAGCGCCATTTCCAAAATTGAAAAAATAACTTCAATATTCAGAAATAGCGCTAATACTAAAAATTGTCCCAATGGGCGGGTGGAGCGGCACGCTCCTAGCCTTTTACTTGGCTCATAACTTCGTCAGCGAAGTTTTCTTGACGTTTTTCAAGACCTTCACCTAGCATATATCTAGAGAAAGCTTTGATAGTTAATTTACCTTCAATCAATTGTCCAACAGTTACGTCAGGATTTTTGATGAAAGGTTGTTCAAGAAGAACTCTGTGTGACATAAGTTTGTTTACACGACCTTCAACGATTTTAGCTCTGATTTGTTCAGGTTTCTTTTGAAGATCTTCTTTTCCCATTTCAACTTCTGTTTCGTGATCGATAACAGATTGAGGAATTTCTGCTCTTGTAATAAATTCTGGAGCAGAAGATGCGATATGTAAGCAGATATCGTTCATCAATTCAGCATCTTTGTTATCAGTTTCGATTAGAACACCGATTTTACCGTTGTGAATGTAAGAAGCAGTGTTGCCTTCATAACGAACAAATCTTCTGAAGGTAATTTTTTCGCCGATAGAAGCGATTTTTTCTTTAATAACTTCAGAAACAACTTTTCCGCATTTAGGGCAAGTTGAAGCAAGAAGTGCATCAACATCAGCAGGGTTTGAAGTTGCAACAAGTTCAGCCAAACCGTTAGCAAGTTCTTTAAATTCTTCGTTTTTTGCAACGAAGTCAGTTTCACAGTTCAATTCAACCATTGCACCGCAATTGTCTTGGATAGAAGAAGTAACAACACCTTCAGCTGCAATTCTTCCCATTTTTTTATCAGCAGAAGCCATACCTTTTTGGCGAAGGACTTCCATAGCCTTTTCCATATCACCGTCAGTTTCAACAAGAGCTTTTTTAGCATCCATCATACCAGCACCTGTTTTATCACGGAGTTCTTTAACCATTTGAGCTGTAATATTCATTTATAATTCTCCTTATTTATATTAAGCGAAACGTGAAAAATGAGAAGTGAAAAGTTCTTTACATAAAAGCAGTCTTAGCAAAATTATACTAATATCAACTTTTGTAATGGTCTTTTCACATTTCACCTTTCACGTCTCACGAATGTATCTATTCAGCAGCAACTTCTTCTGCTTTAACTTCAACACCTGCATCTTCAGGTTTGATTCCTTCAAGTTTCTTAGCGTTAGCATTAGCTTCTCTAAGTTGTTTGCCTTCCAAAACAGCATCAGCCAATTTAGAAGTGATTAACTTGATAGATCTGATAGCATCGTCATTACCAGGAATGATGTAATTGATACCTTCTGGATCAGCGTTAGTATCTGCTAGGCAGATAACAGGGATGTTAAGTTTGTTAGCTTCTTTAATAGCAATATCTTCTTTCTTTTGGTCAACGATAAAGATTAAATCAGGAAGACCTCTCATGTCTTTGATACCGCCTAAAGTTTTGCTTAATTTACCTAATTCTCTGTTCAATTTAGCGATTTCTTTTTTAGGTAATTTTTCAGCGTGACCAGAATTGATGAAATCTTCTAGTTCTCTAAGTTTGTTAACACGTCCTCTGATAGTTTCAAAGTTAGTTAACATACCGCCTAACCATCTTCTGTTGATATAATAAGCACCAACTCTAGTTGCTTCTTCAGCAACAACTTCAGCTGCTTGTTTTTTAGTTCCTACAAATAAGATATTTTTGTTTTTAGCTGCAAATTCTCTAACAACTGCATAAGCTTCATCAAGCAAATCAGTAGTTTTGCGCAAATCTAATACGTAAATACCGTTTCTTGCACCGTAAATATACGGTTTCATTTTAGGGTTCCATCTTTGAGTTTGGTGTCCGAAGTGTACACCTGCTTCTAAAAGTTCAATCATAGATGCTACTGGCATCGGTTTTCTCCTTTTGTTTAACTTATTGTACTACGGGCTAAACCGCCCCATCCGAGTTGGACTAGGGTAAAACCTATCGGGCTAGTATAACCACTATTATTTTAATATAAACATGTTGTTATGCAAATTATTGTTGAGAATTATTAATTTTAGTGAGAAGTGAAATGTGAAAAGAACTTATCGGTATGAATAAGTGAATAGTGAATGGTGAATGGACCGTTTCAAAAGGTAGGTTGGGGTTTCTACCCCAACAACATGAACTTATTTCTCGGTGTACTACGCTCATACCTCTGCTCACAAAGCTAATTTCGAATATATGAAGTATGGATGAATATTGTTCCAAATGGGGAGGGCGACTTTGTCAAATAAAATACCAGTATATGATGTATGAACCAAAGTTGTCGCAGAGGGCTACGTGCGTAGCACAAAAAAAACGGACTTTCTATTGAGATAGATTGTCCGGTATTTCATTTTCTGAAACAAAAAGGATTTACATTAACTTATATTGTGTATTTTAAATCTTTTTCATCACCATTGCGATATTTCATCACAAACTTTTTGCTCAACCCTTTTTAAAAAATCCCTAATCATCACTTCTTATGGGTTGAAAAATTTTTTTTGAACGAAGTTTGGTAAAAACCATCCCCGCTCCCAAGATATTTGTATAATCATCATAGAATAAAGCAACGAAAAAATAACAAAAATTTCTTAATTTTCCTAATCTTTTTACAATTAATTTTGGCGCAAATCCAAAGATTGGCGGTTGGAGATGATTTGTACCTATTAGAATAAAATTTGAAAAATTTACATAATTTTTGTAAAGCAAGTGTTAAAAACTCTTGCATATTCTGGAAAAAGTCTAAGCAAGGTGGGCATGGTGATTTTTTTAATATTAATATTGTTAACATATTAATATTGGATTTTTTTTATAAAAATATGGGCATAATATATATAAATTGGAAAATTAATTTATACTTCAAAAAGACATGTTAACAAATGTAACGAATTAGATAGTTTGTGAAATCGAGTGATTTGAGATGTTTTTACATGTATAAGAGTATAAAAAGAGAGATGTATCATGACTGCTGTAGCAAGACCCGGTTTGCAACCGTTGAAAATACAACAGAATAATAAGGACAATACCTCAAAGGCAGGTTCTACACCTACTACGTTGAAAGCGAGCGTAAGTCAAAGTTTGGCAAATGCACAAAGGGCGACAGGCGGAGTAAGTTATGGAATTATGGCGCAACGTACTGCGGTTGGCTCTGGTGCAATTTTCAATGTTAAACAGTTTAATAGCAATTCTATTGCAATGCAAAGATATCAATTGAATGCAAATAGAGTAAGGGTAAATAATAATATTGTTGCTCCAAAGGCTCATAATTGTAATGGTTCAAGCAACAAATTTGACGATGCGTTACTAGCAATGCAAATATTGAATAAATTTGGAGCTTTGGCTACTGCTAAAACAGACAAATCATCAGGTACAAAACAACCAGATGGAGCAGGTGGAACAAAAGCTTCTGATTTGAGTGGAATTTTGAGCCAGTTGAATAGTGCAAAAACTTCTGGAGATGTTGAAAGTGCTTTAACTAGTATTAAGGGTAAACTTGCAACAATAGAAACAGAAACTCCAAAACTTCAAAAAGAGGTTGAAGAAGCAAAAGCAAATGAAGAAAAAGCAAAAACAAGCTTGAAAACTACAAATGAAAGCATAGATACTGAAAAACAAAACGTTCAAAAACAAGAAGGATTTATTCAAAAATTTGGAGCTGAAATTGCTCAAATAGATAATCAGATTTCAGGTTTAAAAGCTCAGTTAGGTTCAACTGATGGTGATATTTCAGCCATTACAGGACAAATTAAACAATTGGAAACACAAAAGCAATTATTAGAAAAGCAAAAAGCTGATGCAGAAAAATCTAAGAGTGATTCTGAGGCTAAGTTAAAAGATTTGAATGCTGATAAAGAAAAATATACAAAAGAGCTTCAAGATAGTGGCAAAACAGTAAAAGAAAGTCAAGCTAAATTAGAAAAAATGCAAACTCAAAAGAGTGAGTTGGAAAATGCTAAGACAAGTGCTGAAAAGAAATTAGAAACACAAAGTAAAAAAGATAAAAACTCATTAGATTCAATGAAACGCAAACTTGACGGCTATGCAAATGATTTTGCTAAAGAAACAAATACAGACAAGAAAAATAAAATATCTGAAAAATATACTGCATTGACAAAAGAATTTAACTCTACTTTAGCAGATACTGCAGCAGATGTAAAATGCAATTATTCAGAATATGCAACAGATTTAGCTAAGAGCTAATTATAACATATTGTAATAAATGACTTTACTTTTCAACTTATCTAATTTATAATAATCGCATAGACAGTATTGTCACAGAAAAAAGAACGGGAACTCCCGTTCTTTTTTAGCTAATATATGGCTTTTTGAAATGGTAGAAAGGGTAAGTTATGAAACAGGAAATTAACAGGCATGACGTTTTGGAGAAGATTACTCCTTTGATTGAAAATACGGCTATGCGTTTTGGTTATATTCCGATTGAAATAGAGTTTGTAAAAGAAAATCACAGGTGGTTTTTGAGAATTTATTTGTACTCAAAAGATAAAGAAGTTACCCTTGACGATTGCGAAAATGTTACAAGGAGTTTATCAGACTTTTTGGATGAGCTTATCCCAGTGAAATACTATTTGGAAGTTTCCTCTCCGGGATTAGAGCGCAAATTCAAGTCTGATAAAGAGTTTACTTATTTTAACGGAAGAAGAATTAGTTTAAAATTAAAAACTCCATTGGAAGGTGAAGAAGAAAAAATTTTTAAAGGGGAAATTTTGGATTTTAACGAAACGGATGGCTTGAAGTTCTTTAGATTTGATGATGGTAAAGAATTGCAAATTCCAAGAGAAAAAATTCAATCTGCTAAACTATACATTGATTAATAATAAGAAAGGAATATAAACATGATTAAAATTGGAACAGCGTTATTTGAAGCTTGTGAAGAGCTTGAAAGAGAAAGAGGAATTTCTAAAGAAGTTTTGATTGCATCATTATGTGATGCGATGGTTGCAGCTTACAAAAAGCACATGCACATTAAAGAAGCTGACAATATTGAAGCTATCTTAGATGAACAATCTGGAGAAATTGGTGTATTCAGTACAAAATTGGTTGTTGATGAAGTTGAAGATCCTGATACTCAAATAACTTTGGCTGATGCAAAAGATATAGTCGAAGATGTTGAAGTTGGCGACGAAATCAAGATAGAAGTTACTCCAGAACAATTTGGTCGTATCGCTGCTCAATCTGCAAAACAAGTTATTACTCAACGTATTAGAGAAGCTGAAAGAAATATGGTTTTGCAAGAATTTTTGGATAAAAAAGGCACTTTGACAACCGGTATTATTCAAAGAGTTGAAAACCGTAATGTTATCGTAAATATTGGTAAAACAGATGCGATTATGCCTCAAAAAGAACAAATTCCTGGTGAATATTATAAACCGGGTAACAGAATTAGAGTTTTTGTTCTTAACGTAAAAGAAACAACTAGATTGCCGCAAGTAATCGTTTCTCATGCTCATGCTGAAATTGTTAGAGAATTGTTTGAACTTGAAGTTCCTGAAATTGAAGATGGAATTGTTGAAATTAAATCAATCTCAAGAGAAGCTGGTTATAGAACTAAAATTGCCGTATGGTCAAATGATCCGGAAGTTGATTGTGTAGGTGCTTGCATCGGACCTAGAGGTTCAAGAATACAAACAATTGTTTCTGAATTGAAAAATGAAAAAATTGATATTGTAAGATATTCAGAAGATCCTGTAGAATATATTGTTAACGCTTTATCTCCAGCAAGGGTTGTTTCTGTAGATATTTTGGCAGATGATGAATATGCTCATGATGCAATGGTTGTTGTTCCTGATGATCAGTTGAGCCTTGCAATTGGTAGAGAAGGACAAAACGTAAGACTTGCTCACAAATTGACAGGTTGGAAGATAGATATTAAGAGCGTTTCTCAAATGGAAAGAGCTGAAGAACAAAATATTTCTAACTATGAAGAAACTCCTGAAGAAGTTGTTGATGATGCAGTTGAAGAAGTTGATGAACTTCAACAAGAAATTGAAGAAGAAATGAACCAACAAGCGTTGGATGAAGAAGATCTTCAAGAAGAAGCTGCTGAAACAGATGAAACAGAAGAGTAGTTTTGTAAATATAACATACTTGAAAAAGAACCTCATTATTGGGGTTCTTTTTTTCTATAAAAGAACTTATCGCCCTATTGCCATATAGCCCTATCGCCTTATTGATTTATTGTCTTAACAACTCCTAGCCTTTTTGAGATATCTTGTTGACAAAAAAAATTGAGCAAATATTATATATGTATATGGCTTAAAATACCAAATTAGTATTGTAGTATAAACTAGAAAAAAGGAGATTAATCTCATGGCAAGAGAAAAGTACGAACGTACCAAACCGCACGTTAACATCGGTACAATTGGCCACGTTGACCACGGTAAAACAACATTAACTGCAGCTATTACTGCTGTATTGGCTGCTCAAGGACAAGCTGCATTGAAAAAATTTGATGAAATCGATGCTGCTCCAGAAGAAAAAGCAAGAGGTATTACTATCTCTACTGCTCACGTAGAATACGAAACAGCTAGCAGACACTATGCACACGTTGACTGCCCGGGCCACGCTGACTATGTTAAAAACATGATCACTGGTGCTGCTCAAATGGATGGAGCTATCTTAGTAGTTGCTGCTACTGATGGTGCTATGCCTCAGACTCGTGAACACATTTTGCTTGCTCGTCAGGTTGGTGTTCCTAACCTAGTTGTATTCTTAAACAAATGTGATATGGTTGATGACCCTGAATTGTTAGAATTAGTTGAAATGGAAGTTAGAGAATTGTTAACTTCTTATGAATTTGACGGTGACAACATTCCATTCATTCACGGTTCTGCATTGAAAGCATTGGAAGCTGCTCAAGCTAACCCTTCAATCGGTCGTGGCGAAGACAAATGGGTTGATAAAATTTGGGAATTAATGGATGCTATTGATACATACTTCCCAACTCCAGAACGTGATTTAGACAAACCATTCTTGATGCCAGTTGAAGACGTATTCTCTATCACAGGTCGTGGTACAGTTGCTACTGGTAGAGTAGAACGTGGTATTGTTAAAGTTGGTGACGAAGTTGAATTAGTTGGTTTAGGCGAAACTAAGAAAACTACAGTTACAGGTGTTGAAATGTTTAGAAAATCTCTTGATCAAGGTCAAGCTGGTGATAACATCGGTGCTTTGTTAAGAGGTGTTGATAAAACTGATATTCAACGTGGTCAAGTATTGGCTAAACCTGGTACAATTCACCCACATACAAAATTCACTGCAAACGTTTACGTATTGACTAAAGAAGAAGGTGGACGTCATACTCCATTCTTCCCTGGTTACAGACCTCAGTTCTACATCAGAACAACTGACGTAACTGGTTCTATCAAATTTGATGGTCAAATGGTAATGCCTGGTGATAACGTTGTAATGGAAGTTGAACTTATCGCTCCTGTTGCAATCGAAGAAGGTATGAGATTTGCAATCCGTGAAGGTGGCCACACAGTTGGTGCTGGTGTTGTTGACAAAATTATTGAGTAATCATAGTTTAAAACAACATTAAAAAACTTAAAAACGAGCTTGGAGACAAGCTCGTTTTTTTTAGTGTTTAAGATTAATGAATGCAAAGTCTGTATCAAAAGCGGGTGCTTTAAGTGAAAAGAGAGAAGTGAAATGTGAAAAGACCATATCGGTGTGAATAAGTGAATGGTGAGTGGTGAATAGTGAGTTGACCATATTGGAAAAGATATTTTCTTTCATATTTCCAATACTTCTAATTTTTTCCCTCGCCACTTGGGGAGACAAAGGGAACCGCAGAGCTGTGCGATGCGTGTGACCCTGTCTGCCTTGTGCTGAGGGTGCCTGAAAGGCAGGAGAGGGGTTCAAACCACAAGATGCTGAAACAAGTTCAGCATGACCATAACCTGTCATTGCACAATCCAGTGAAATTGTCATTATGAGGAGCGATAAGCGACATAGTAATTTCATTCATGTTGAAAAATATAATGAAAAGGGAAAATTATGTAATCTATTAATAATGTCCGTCATCAAAAATTTTAAAATCTTTTGGCATTTTATCTTCAATATGAGTAAATAACTCTGACATAGACCAGCCAAAACCTTCTGCAATCTTTTTTAAGGTAACCAATTGAGGTTCATTTTCTCCAATTTCAATTCTGGAAAGAGTTGAGCGTGGAACATCGTTTTCATACGCAAACATACATAAACTTTTGCCTGTATGTTCTTTTCGCAGTTCTCTTAAAGCCTTTCCAACTTGTTTGCAATATTCTTTACTTAAATCATCCATGTAAAGATTTAACCTCATTGCTTAATAATTTGTTGCATATTTGGGATTATATCGTTATACTGATTTTGTGTATCACATATATAGGAGGGCTAAAAATTGGGTATTAAAAATTTAAAAAAATTGATGGCATTTTCATTAGCGGAAGTTCTTATCACAATTGGAATTATTGGGGTAGTTGCAGCTATGACTATGCCTTCTTTAATACAAAAACATCAGGATAAAGAGTTGGCTACAAGAACTCAAAAAGCGTTTTCTAGTTTTAGCAATGCTTTGTTACTTTTGCAAAACGATAATGGAACAGAAGGTGATAATTCGTTGACTTTTGCAGAGGGGGTATCAGCTGAACAAATTACACAAAATTTCTCAAAATTTTTTGAAGGTTCAAAGGTTTGTAAAAATAAAAATCAAGCCGGTTGTTCTGAATATTATGATTACGCAATTAAATATTCTAATGCTCAGTATGATAAAGGAGGAAATGTAAAGTTTTTACAATTAGATAGTCCTTCTTTGATTTTGCCAAATGGAATTGTGTTTTTTATAATGACAAACAATGCAAGTTGTGAAACTCGAACTTATACAATGGAAGATGATGACGGGAATCAAAAAAATTATAAATCCTCAATCTGTGGTAATATTGCAATTGATGTAAACGGTCCTAGAAAACCAAATCAATTTGGTAGAGATTGTTATTGGGCTTGGGTTTATCAAGATAGATTGGATCCGAATTTTTTTGATATCTATGGCGGAAAAAGTTTGAAAAATATTTTATCCGGCAATGGAAAATTGGAATATTCCGATTACAACAAAAATTCCAAAAAGTAAAAATAATTTGCACCGTTTGACTTAGAAATGTAACAAAATATACTATTTTTTCTTGTTTACGGTATAATATTAACGAACATTAGAAGTGTATAACTAAAGGTGCAAAATGCACGAAAAAGCGGGTAATTGTTTCTAAATCCCGCAAGAAAGGAAAATTATGGTACCGGAAACAAAAAAATTCGAGCTTGAAATCGGTGGTAAAACAGTTACTGTTGAAACTGGTAAATATGCTCAATCTGCAAATGGTTCTGTTACAGTTAGATGCGGTGATACAATGTTATTTGTACATTGTTGTGTTTCTAAAGAACCTAGAGTTGGGATTGATTTCTTCCCACTACTAATTGATTATGAAGAAAGAATGTCATCTATCGGTCGTATTCCAGGTGGATACAATCGTTCAGAAGGTAAAGCAGGCGACAAGGCTATCTTGGTTTCAAGACTTATTGATAGACCAATCAGACCGCTTTTCCCTAAAGGATACAGAAATGATATACAAATCGTAGCTCAATTATTCAGCTATGATCAACAAAACCAGCCTGATACTTTGGCTATGTTAGGTGCATCTTGTGCTTTAATGTTATCTGGCGCACCTTTTGAAGGACCTATCGGTGCAGTTAGAGTTGCTAAAGACGAAAACGGTAACTTAATCGCTAACCCAACACACCAACAAGCTGACAAGTCAGATTTAGATATCGTTGTTGCTGGTACTCACGATTCAGTTATCATGGTTGAAGCTGGTTGTAAATTTGTTACTGAAGACGATATTATGAATGCAGTTGAGTTTGCGCAAGTTGAAATCAAAAAACAATGCGAAGCTCAAGTAGCATTTGCTAAAGAATGTGGCGTTGAAAAAGAAGAATTTGTTAATCCTTACGACACAACAGAAATCAAAAAAATAATTGAAGAAACTGCTCATGATATGATTTTTGATGCTTATCACAATTTTGACAGAGCGTACAGACAAGAAAAACTTGAAGAAGCTAAAAAACTTGTTAAAGAAAAAATTGATGCTTTGCCGGATGATGACTATAGCAAAAAAATTATGGAAGAAACAGGTATCGACTTTGTTGCAGAAGAATTTAAAAACGCAGAAAAACATATTATGCGTGCAATGATTTTGGATGAAGGTGTTAGAGCTGACGGCAGAAAACCGACAGAAGTTCGCCCTATTTGGTGTGAAGTTGGTGTATTGCCTAGAGCGCATGGCTCAGCAGTATTTACAAGAGGTCAAACACAAGTATTGTCAGTTGCAACATTGGCTGGACCTGGAATGAAACAAGAGCTAGACGGTGTTGACCCTCAAACTGAAAAAACTTATATGCACAAATACATCTTTCCTGGTTTCTCAGTTGGTGAAGTTAAACCTCTTAGAGGACCTGGCAGACGTGAAGTTGGTCACGGAAACTTGGCAGAACGTGCTAATGTTCCTGCACTTCCTTCTCAAGAAGAATTTGGTTATACAATTCGTGTAACATCTGATGTATTGGAGTCAAATGGTTCAACATCAATGGCATCAACTTGCGGTTCTTCAATGGCTTTGATGAATGCTGGTGTTCCTGTAAAATGTATGATTGGTGGCGTTGCAATGGGTATGATTACTGAACCAGGTAAAGAACCTGTTGTATTGACAGATATTCAAGGTATTGAAGATTTTCTTGGCGATATGGACTTCAAAGTTACAGGTAATGACACTGGTATCACTGCTTTGCAAATGGATATGAAAGCAAAAGGTATTGCAAATGATACATTACGTCGTGCTTTGGCTCAAGCTAAAGAAGGTAGATTACACATCTTGGGTAAAATGAGAGAAGTTATCTCTGCTCCAGCAGATCACTTGTCCCCATTTGCTCCAAGTATTTCTACAATGACAATTTCTACAGAAGATATCGGAACAGTTATTGGACCTGGCGGAAAGCAAATCAGAGCAATTATTGACGCTTCTGGTGCTGAAATTGATATTCAAGATTCAGGTGTAGTAACAATTACATCTAATGACCAAGAAGGTGCAGAAATCGCTAAGAGAATGATTAAGGAATTAACATTCAAGCCTGAACCGGGAATGGTTGTAAAGGGTAAAGTTGTTAGAATTATTCCTATCGGGGCATTTGTAGAATTAGCTCCTGGTAAAGACGGAATGGTTCACATTTCTCAAGTTTGCAACGAAAGAATTGAAACAATTGAACCTCATCTTCAAGTAGGTCAGGAAGTTGTTGTTAAGGTTATCAAAATCGATGATAAAGGTAGAGTTAACCTAACAATTAAAGGTGTTTCTGACGAAGAAAAAGCTCAATTCAACTAAGATTTGAGAACATAGAAATATTGAAAGCATCTGTTATTTTGACAGGTGCTTTTTGTTTTACGTTGAATAATATTTAATCAGCACCCACCTAAATCACCTCTCACAAAACGTGACATTTAGTCACCTTTTGTTCGGCAGAGTCTCGCAGGGAGGAATTGAAGTTTACATGTCATTACGAGGAGCAAAGCGACGCAATAGTTTAAAAAAACTAATCTTGAAATTCTATGAAAAATATGTTAAAATAATAATATGTATTTAAAGAGGTATTGAGTTATGAAGAGGATCTGTAACCTAATTAAAAAACGTGGTACTTTTAGTTTGGCTTATACATTGGCAGAAGTTGTAATTGTAATGCTTGTAATTGCGGTTGTTGCTGGTGTAAGTATAAAAATTACAAAAGCTAAATTAGATAATATTATTTCATATACTTATTATATGGGTTATTCAACTCTTAGAAATGTTACAGGGCAAATGTTAGGTGATTTCAAATCCACTGACGATGAATATATGCAAACTGCTTTTTTAAAAAAAATAAATTCTATTGTGAGATTATCTGCTTTACCAGTTTTTGCAAAGAGTTGTTATGTTGAAAGTAGTTATAATGATACAGAAAAAAAGTGTACAAATTACGAACTTGTTAGTGCTTGTACTGTAAAAAATTGGGATTGTAAAAGTCATATTGGAGAATACGGTATAACAGCCTCTTTATGTGATAGTGGACAGTCTGTACCTTATGGGCTTTGGCTTACTCAAGGGAAAAGTAGCTATGGAGATAATATTGAGATGGTATATGATGTGTTTCATAAGTTAATTGAAGAGGGAAAGTTGAGCGGTTATTATTGGACTGCTTGGAGTAATCCTCCAACTTGTTTGAACTCATGGAATGGAGAATCGCCTACAGGGAATGGTGTTGTATGTCACGATACTGATATGTCGCAAAAGTGTGAGAATAATGCGATGGTGCTTGTAACATCTACTGAAATTGTTCCAAAAGATGACGCTCCCGAACCAGAACCCGAAAATTGTACCGAACCATCACAAGCCACAAAAGACGCACAATATTGTCAAGGTAAAGAATGGAGTTCTGAAATATGCAATTGGAAAGATATTACTCCATGGCCACCTTGTAATCAAGAAGGCTCTCGATGGAGCCAAACTTCTTGTGCTTGTGTACCGGAAACCCCAACTTTACCACGAAAAGGTGCAAATTTCTGCGATAAATTTTTAGATTATACAAACACTAAATCTACTGCCGAAGAATGCAATGGTGATGCAATCGCATCTAATTTAACAGATTTTACAG
>ERZ773235.1142-NODE-1142-length-29105-cov-6.345508_pt1 | contig 29105 bp, 24 predicted proteins | sample MGYA00580522_ERZ773235 | MGnify/ENA primary metagenome ERZ773235 (study PRJEB29015, sample SAMEA2737797) | human gut metagenome | biome: human gut; feature: human-associated habitat; material: faeces | place: China | collected 2012 ...
CCTGCGCTTGACCAGAGCTGTCGCTACATCTTGTAGCGTGCTGTGTTAAGTCGATAAGCATTTTTTCGAATATGTCTACTTCAAATACGCCTGTGAGACCTCCCCGGGTACTCACACGTTCTTTCCCTCTTTACCCGCCGCATTTACCGAAAGCAATCCGTGTAGCTATTGGGCTTCGTCTTGTTTGGCAAACTTACCCTCACTTCCGGCCTTATATGCGATTTCTGTTCGTCAAGCCAGAGTTTTGCCCTTTAGGAGACCTTTCAACCCCTAAAATCCGGCTTTCTTCAGATTCCGCTTCACAACGGACACCCTTGCCTTTGGCTAAGTCTTCCCGCTACCGGGCGACTTCGGGACTTTCACCCTTGAGAACGTGCGCTCACCGGGCGCACCAAAAAACTGGACACCACGTTCCTGTGATGTCCAGTTCCTTTAACTTAATGACATTGGGCTCATCGCCTGACCCCATCATCGTATAAAAGATCGTGCATATCGGCTACAAGAAATGTACCCCCGCCGCTTTCCTGAGGCTTTCATCCCATTATCAGCAAGCCGGTAGGAGTCCTTCTCACTTCAAAAGCACAATGTTGGAATCTGTCAGGAAATTTTCCAGGCTGTAGAGCACCAGGACCCAGTCATAGGACTCTGCCAATTGCGAAACAGGCAGCTTATAGTACCGCAGATCCACCAAGGTGACGTTCTCGTAGTTCTGCGCCAGGAAGCCCGCCAGTGAGCTGGCAAAGGAGTCCCGAATCAGCAGGATGTTTCCATTTCCTTTCGGGTTATGGAGGTTCACAACAGGATGGTTGCCATCCAGAAATACCATGTAGGGATCGTAGTCCTCCAGCCTTTCCCGGTAAAAGACGCCTTCGTGGGTCTTATCCTCGATTTTTACCTCAATGGATGCCGGGCCAGTCCACATTTCCAGTGCTTCCTCAGGGGTCAGCCACAGACAGCTGGCCGCAAAATTTGCGCCGCGGAAATGCTCGAAACGTTCCACTGTGTAATCCGTCTCCGGTTGTTTCCCCCAGGCTTCCATCAGTGTCTTATAGGCGTCAAACGCGCCAGTGCTCGTCCAGTGATGGTCCGTAGAGTAAAACAGCTCCGGTCTACCCCGGTAAGTTTCCCGCAGATCAATGGTCTCCAGATTGGCCTTTTCATAAATCTCGTTAATAAGCTCGTCATCTTGATACTCCGGAGCGCCCAGACTGAATCCGCAGGAGGGAATCAGAGACAGTGACACCGGAATATCCAACTTCTGGGCAAACTGGTTCACGGCAGCGATGTTCTTTTCCAGCATTCCCGGCTGCGGCACGACCGGGCAGCGAACCAGCTTCCCGTTCAGCGTCCAGATCGTCTTTGCCTTTTGCAGACCCAGAATTTTTTCACAATAGGCATTCAGCCCCACAAAGAAATCCCGTCCCGGCATCTGGTCCGCCAGGAAATCCTCCACACTGTCCGACCAGTCGCCATCCAATACCGACTGTACCGTCAGCTCCGGAGCTTGGGTCAGATATCGTTTTTCCAGACTTGAAAATTCCCGATCAGGTAATGCCAAATATCCCAGGGAGATGATCAGAACAAAAGCGCACAGCAATCCTGCGCCGATTTTATCCCAGATTTTCACTGTTTGCACCCCTTCAAAATCGGAAATAAATAAAAGGATTGTAGCTCTGCCTGGCTAGAGCGGCCACGCAAAGAGCAAATAAGCTCAGACACGTCAGCCATTTTGCCCAATCAGGCAGTCGCTGCCCGACCTTCTTCACAACAGGCGTGGCGCACAGCACCCCAATCAGCAGCACAGGCAGATAGTACGTGCAATCGGTGCCGTTTCCGGGCGTGACCAGTCTTCCAAGGAAGGCGGCCAACTCTCCTAAATTCTCGAAGTAAAAAATCGCCCAGCCAACCATCACTGCCAGCATAGTACTCAGATGCCGCAGCACCTTCGGACAACCAGCTCCGATCCTCAGCAGGCACAGCTTTTCCGCAATCAGAAGTAAAGCATAGTACCCACCCCACAGCACAAAATTCCAACTAGCTCCGTGCCATAGACCTGTCAGCAACCAGACGATCAGGATGTTGAGAATTTGCCGTTTCTTTCCCTTTTGGTTGCCGCCCAGCGGAATATAGACGTACTCCTTAAACCAGCTGGACAAAGAAATATGCCACCTACGCCAGAACTCCGTAATGCTTTGGCTGATGTAAGGATAGTTGAAGTTCTCCAGAAAGGTAAAGCCGAAAAGTCTTCCCAATCCGATTGCCATATCGGAATAGCCGGAAAAATCGAAGTAAATCTGGAGGGTATAGGATACCAGCCCCAGCCAGCCAGAGAAAGCTCCGCCGCCCTCCCGCAAAACGTTCCATGCGCTGCCAAAAGTATTGGCCAGCAGGACCTTTTTGGAAAGTCCCAGAGTAAACCGCCGAATACCGGCCGCGAACTGCTCGCCGCTTTCTCGTCTGCTTTCCAGTTGCTCTGCCACATCCCGGTAACGGACGATGGGTCCCGCGATCAGCTGGGGAAACAGGGCTACATAAGTTCCAAATGTCAGCACATTTTTCTGCTCTGGCACCTGTCCCCGGCTAACGTCAATGACATAGCTCATTGCCTGAAAAATGTAAAAGGAAATGCCGATAGGCATAGGAATGTCGGGGAACCTGCTTCCAAAGAAGAAGCGGCCGTACTTGAAGAAGCCAAGCATGGCCAAATTCAACCCGACACTTGCCCATAGAGCAGCCCTCACACTCTTTCTCTTTGCCAGTCGGTTTGCCATAGTCAGGCCGCATACGTAGTTCAACAGAATGCTGACAACCATCAGCGGCAGAAATTTGGGTTCTCCCCAGCCGTAAAAAATCAAGCTGACCAGAAGAAGCAGCCCATTGCGCAGCCGTCTCGGGCACAGAAAGTAGCACAGAATCGTAACAGGCAGAAAGCCGAAAAGAAAGGTATTGGAGGAAAACAGCATACAAAATTTCTCCGTTCTTTACGAATCCGTCTGCCGCTGGGCAAACAGGCGCAGAATACTGCTCCACTTGTAAACAGCCGTTTCCGTGATATGCACATCCCCGTCAGAAGAGTATATACGCGCCAATCTGCCTAGGCTGTCCTCGAAATAGGCACCCAATTCAACATAATGCAGATTCTTCTCTTCTGCGAGTCTCTTCAACTCTGCGTTGTATTGCGCTATCTTATCATTTTTGGTGCCGCCGTACTGGCCGCTGCTGGCGCTGGGCAGAATGGACTCGATGTAAATTTCCACATCCGGAGATTTTTCCCGGATACGCCCGATCAGCGTATCCCAGTTTGCCATGGTATCCTCCACCGTGATATAGCCCATATCGTTGGCTCCCAGCATAAAAAACAGCTTTTTTACGCCGGACTTCGCTACCGCATCCTCCAGCTTCTCTTCCCGCCCACGGAACGTCAGATTCCAAAAGTAATCCGTAAAGCCTTTGACTGACGCACTACGGCGGAACAACTCCACAGGTTTACCGATTCTGTCTTCCCGACCCGGCGTATAGAGCAGCTGATAGGTAACGGAATCTCCTACGAAGCCTGCATCATCATAGTAGGTGCAATCCCCATCTGATGGAGCGGGCGGTTCCCGGACGGGCTGGCAGAGGACGCTGTTGTCCAGCGCTTCCAGAGCCTCCTGGGATTCCGCCAGGCAAGATACGTCACATTGAATTGTCGTGTCTCCCAGGCTTGCAGTGATCTGCACCTGCCCCATAGCCTCAGCAGTAACCACTCCGTTCTCCACGGAGATCACCTCCGAATTGCTGGACATCCAGGAAACGGATTCCAGCGGCGCAGTGCCGCAATAGATATTTTCCGCCTTGCCCGGAAAGGGCAACACCAGTTTGGACACCGTCAGGTACAGTTTACCCTCCTCCCTTGCCTCGGTCTGCTCTGTTTGCTGATCCGTTTCCAAGATCTCCGCTGCCGCAGTCGTCGGCGCTGTTTCCAGCTGTGGTTTTTCCGTGGCACTGCCGCAACCGGAAAAAATACTCATTACAACAATTATGGCACAGACAGCAAGCCACCGGCGCATTCGCGCCACACCTCTGTATTTTTTCATAAATCCCTTATTTCACGGCATCTTCAAAAATTGCCTTCATCGTCTCGACCTCCGGAGATACCAGCAGCGCCAGATAGCTTCCGATTGTCAGAATCTTCGCACCTGTAACAATGGCGTATTGATCCGGCGCGTATTGTACGGTCTCGTCCTCCTTTGCGGCCAGGCGAGTTTGCGCCAGCTCCTGCAGACGAACCAGAGCATCTGCATCCTTTGCCTGAATCAGCCAGACCTCGTCCGCGCCCAGGCCGTCGCTGGTAACAGCCACCACCGCCTGGGTGCAGTCGGCCATATCGATTCCGAGGTAGTTCAGCATGGTATCCTCATCCATCAGATACATTTCAGGCAACACGTCCACGAACTGCTCGTACATGGCAGTCAGATCCACATTCTTTTCTTCCATCTTGCCACCGCAGGCAGCCAGCCCCAGCAGCAACGCTGCCGTCAGAATAATTGCGATCCATTTTTTCATATTTATTCTCCTTGTAATTCCTGTAATTTTGCGTAGGCCTTCAGTATATCCATCCAGGCCGCAGTGCCATCGTAGTTGATGTGGATGCTTTGGTCCATGCTGTATACGGTTGCCATCCGATTGGTGTGATCTTCGATGCAGTCGGCGATCTCAATAAAATAGTAGCCATTTTCCTGACAGTGTTCCTTTAATATCAGGTTGTATTGGTCGATTGTGTCATTCTTGGCGTTCCCCCCCCCCCCGCTGGCAAGCCACTTCTGGATCAGCGGCTGAATGTAAATTTCCACATTGGGATTCTAGGCAGCAATTCTGTCCAGCTTCTTGTCCCAGTTGTCCATAGTGTCATCAACCGGCATATAGCTCAGGTCATTCCGTCCCATCATGAAAAACACTTTGCGGACGCGCTTTCTCCAATGGCATCGTCAAGCTGGTGCTCCTGACCCTCGTAATAGATGTTTTTATAGTTCAGAGCAAACCCGTTCAAGCTAGTACCGCCCCGGACAAGCCGCGGCACGTTCGGGAGTCCGTCTGGATTTCTCCTGCAGTATGCCACAGTATATAAGTTATGGAATTCCTTCCAAAAGCAGAACCGTCAAAAAAGCTCTGAGGCCAATTCTCTACCTGGAAAGGCATCCTCTTGGGGGCTGCGCAGGGTATACTCATCCAGCTCATGCAAAGCCTCTTCCGAATCCGCAATACAGCCAACGTTGCATCTGACTTGCAGATCTCCATAGATTCCTGCCACCGTGGTGTTGCCAACGCCGGTGGCAGCTAAGACGCTGTTCTCCACCGATACAACAGCAGGATCCGCGCTTACCCAATGCACAGCATCTCTTGGAACCGGACCGACATAGACATCCTCCTGTTCTCCCACTGCTGAAAAGATGAGTTTGGACATCGTCAGGAAGAGGAATCCGCTATCCTCCGGCGCAGCTTCTGTTAATGCAGCCGTCCCCACCGGCTGGATTGTCCCCACTGTTTCCGTTTCCGTCGCGATAGGCGGCTCTCTGTCAGAGATTGGTTTCCGCAGCCGCTCAGCCGCAGAAACGCAGCAAGCGCAGAGCTGCCGCAATCTGTCTCTTCATTCTCCTTCTCTCCCTCATTACTGATTGCCAATATGCGGAAGCATCTTTCCGGTCACACCATTGCTTACCGATGCTTTGGAAGCAGTAACCGTACCGCTTTGAAGGTTTTCGCCAACCAATCCCGCCAGATAGCCGCTGCCATAAGAGGTTCGAACATATCCGGTTGCATTACAACTCCTGATGGCTCCGCCGTTGCCATAGGCGATGCCACCCATGCAGGTCGCGTCCACCACCTGCACATCCGCGCTGCACCCCGTCACAGTCCCGGATTGATACTCCGCTATGCCGCCGACAAACTTGCATTCGTCTGTCGTTATATTCGCCGTACAGTTCTCGATCCGGCCTGTGGCAGTGTTATTCCGGGTGATTCCACCGAAAGCGTAGCAGTTTGCCGCCTGCACAGTAACGGAGCAGTTGCGGATCGTCCCCTCATTGCATACCGCTATTCCTGAGCCGTCCGTTCTTTCTAATTTCCCTGCATCCATGGTGCATTCCAAAACCAGATTTTCTACAACGCCGGTTTTCAGCAGATTCCGGATCAGCGCCGCAGCCTTATTATTCACGCCGGCGGCGAAACTGAAGCTGACTCCCCGGATGGTATGTCCGTTTCCATCTAGGACACCACCAAATTCCCCTAGGGGAGAAAATACGCTCCCGGAAAAATCGATGTCGTTTTCCAGCCTGAAATACGCCTTTGGCTCGTACCGAAGCATATCCAGGTCCTGAGCTTCCCGCAGGCGGTAGGGATCCGACTGGGTTCCGGCTCCTGCATAAGTATCTCCAGTCCTGGTTATTTCCAGAACCTCCACTTCGTTAGATGTTTCGAAATAGCCATTGTCATCACCAATATCCCACGTCAGATTTTGCTCTGCAGGGGGCATCAGACGTGCTAAGAATACGCAGTCCCTGATTGGCGCATAGTTCTGGGAGGCTGTGCAGACGAATGTCGCAACATCCTCTCCCGTAGCAATGACAACGCAGTCCTCAATCGCATTCCCATAGTTCCGGTATAGTAAGCCCCGGATCAGCGAACAGCCTACCGCATTTATTTCGGTCGAACAGCCCCGCAGGTCACCAGTGTTTTCACAGATAAAGCCATTTACACGCTCAACATTCTTTACCGTTGTCTCGGCAAGACAATACTCAACTTCCCCGCCATTGTAGTAAGCAATCGGGCTATATTCCGTGCCACCAGTAATATAAGACTGCACAGTACATCCGAAAATCCTGCCATTATTACTGCCAACGAGTCCCGAAATCTGCGTGGGGAGTGTTTCCGTTACTGTGGCATTGACCTCTACCAGCAGATTTTTCACAACAGCATCCTTTCCGAACGATGCAAACAGTCCATCCGTTGTCTGACCATCCACATTCAGCCATAACCCACGGAGCCAGTGTCCCTGGCCATCCAGCGTCCCATTGAACTCGCCAAAGGGCTTGAACCCACTGCCTAACGAGATATCCTGCGTCAGGACAAAATGTCCGTTTGAATTATTGCGCAGCTTCTCCAGGTCTGCAATAGTGCTTAGTTTCGTAGCATCATCCGCATGCTCCCCATCTGGGGTGCTTTCCGTATTTCCGCTGCTTGTACTGTTATCCGTGCCGTTTTCTATATTCCCGTTATCTTTGGCCTTCATGCTTTCAGCAATCACCGCCGGTGAAAACGAAAGAATTCCGTTTTCATCCAATTTCATTTCAGAGAAGCGGCTTAGCTCTCCGGAGAAATTGCCCGGTGCCTGGCATACAACATGTTTACCCTGTATCTCCTGATAAAGTTCAGACACTATCACGTCTCTGAATGGGTCTACTGCCTCCACGTTGATCCTGCTCTCATACCCGGCATCGCCAAAATCCACACCGGTGGTTTCCCCGATACTCATAGCAATAATCACAGGATTTCCGTCCACTTGATCGACGCCGACAACAAGGCTGCTCCCTCCCGCCTGTGCTGACTTTGTGACTCTCTTGTCGATCAATGTCCTTACCCCATGATCCCCATAGGTATAGACGCTGTAGACGTAACGTATAGAATCCATCATCTGGCCTTCATACGCAACCTGTACCATCTTAGGCTCTATCAAAACCATTTCTGGGATCCCATCACCGTCCAGGTCTGAGATAAGTGACTGCGTGTCACTTAAACCCCAATAGGGTTCAAGCATAGCATCATATTCCTGCTTGGCTTCCTTTGCAACGCCCTCATTTGTGATATTCCCATCTGTGGCATTTCCCCTGATGGTGCCCTCCTTCATGGCATCCTCGTCCCTGACATTCGCTGCACCGGTTTTCTCAGGACTCGGAGTATGCATCCAAGTCCTGATCTGCCTGTGCTCAGCCCTGCAGCCAGTGAGCATTAATAATAGGACTGAAACCAATATCCCTATTTTTACCCTCATAATCATTACTGCCCTTCTTTAACTTGCTGTCGTGACTAACGTTACACAGGATAAACTGTCTTATGCTGCTTTGGTATATCCGTTCATTTTACAGGAAACACTCTCTACTAATCCGTCCGTCAGGAAGCAGAGCGTGGTTTTCTATACACTGCGTCCCGCGCTTGCATATTCTGTGCGCAAATCATTTTTTACGGTACAGGGTAGAATTCTGCCTGGACGTTGGAAAAGTCCTCCGGAATATCCCCGATATTCCAGCCGTTATCGGTGCTCTCGATGTAAAGATATCGTTTGTCCCCTATCTGATAGTAGGCACCGCCCTCATAATCGTCCGTCGTGCGGAGCGCTACCGCCACATGAGACGGTAGCAGTAAAAAGCCCACCTCATAGCCGAACTCTTTCAGCATGGCCGCCATTAGAATGCTGGTATCCTCACAGTCCCCCTGACGTTCGTATAGCGTCTCAATCGGGTATTTGGGGTAGTCTTGTTGTCCGGTGGTTTCCATATCGCTCCGGTACTCGATGCAGGACTGTACAAACGTGGCGATCTCTCTGGCCACGGCATCAGCATTATAATGCAAATCGCTCGCCACATCACGCAGGGCATCCACAAGTCCCTGCACCAATGCCCGGTTATTTTCATCGTTGATGTAATGGTAATACTCCTCGACACTGTAATACCGCCCCAGGTCCCGGTAATAACGGTACATATTGACATCTACCAACACTTCCGCCCATGCAGTACTGGTGCCATCGCGGCATTTCCAGTCAAAGCGCATCGTCTCCCACTGTGAAGTGATAGGGTCATAATTGGGGATCCGGTCATCGCCATAAAGGAGGGGTTCACTGGATGCGGATGGTGAATGCTCCACCGTTTCCGTTAGTACCCCCACGGTATATGACTGAGTCATTGTGTATCTCGGGGTCGTCTCCAAAGAATATTCCGCGGGTGCCTCCGCAGTATATCTCGGACTTGTCTCGACAGTGGGAATACCGCTGCTCCTGCCACTGAAGGAAATGTGCTTGTTTGCCTCTTCCCGCCTTCCGCAGCCTGGCAGTCCCGTCAGAAGAATTGTTAGCAGGAGGGAGTCTGCGATCAAACGCCGAAAAGGAGAAATTATTCTTTCTGACATAGTATCACCGTTACATCCGCACCATTTCAATCGCGCCTTTTTCCGCGCAGGCATAATTTCCACCCATATTCTGCCTGACCTTTGCACGGCGTTTCACGGTGCCCAGGCGGAAATACTCATGATATTTCTCGCAGTCTCCGGCATCAAGCTCCACTCCGTCCACTACCGGGCGAAACAGATAGAAAAGCCCTTCGCTTTTCTTTGCTACCAGCGTGCTTATTGCACCGGCTTGGGCATCCGCAAACAAGACAGAGTTGTCATCGTATAGCACATAGCAGGTCGGCTCTTCGCACTTTGTCAGGAAGGAGTTTTCAGGAGAGAAAGAATTATATAACAGTTTCAGATAACCGATCCGCTGCGGCTCAGACAGCGTTGATTTCGGGGGTATCTGCAGCACGTCACGTTCTCCTATTTTCACTTTCTGCGCTGTTCTCTGGGTTTCCTGCAGCCTGACTTCCAGATTGTCGATACGCGCATTCTGCTGTGCGGCAGTCTCATCCAACCTCCGATTCTGGCGATCAATGTCTTGGCTCAGTCTCCGATTCTGGTCATTGAGCGCTTCCACGTCATTTCTGGAGGCAAGAAGGGACATGTCCATCTCCTGGCTTTCCGGACGTTTTGCCAGCGCCAAGATGACAGCAAGAATGCTGATAATAACCGCCAATCCACCAACCCCCAGCGCAACGTAGAGCAGCACAATTCTATCCTTCATCTGATTGCTCTGCTCCTGCAGCTGGTTTGCCTTTTGGGCGCTGGCAACTGTGATATCTGTGTACAGCGCGTTCACATCCCCAGACAAATCTCCGATCTGTTCCGCAAGCACCTGCTGTTCCTCCAAAGGCAGGGAGAAAAAGACATATGCCTTTTCCAGCAGTGTCTGCGCTCTCTGTTTCAGTTCCTCACACGTATTCGCCATCTGCTCAGCGTCTCCCAAATATTCCACAGCAAGGGACGCCTGCTCGTTGGTCTGCTGCAGATTCTGAAGCAAACCCAGCACTTCGGAGAAGCTTCCGATTGTCGTATCCGTCTGTGCGGTACTTGTCAGGTATGTTTCAAGCCCCTCTGTAGAAATCGGCGCAGAGGGATCGTCTGCCAGTGCTTCCAGCAAATCCTTCCAGGGAGCCTGCTCCAGGTCTTCTTCCATCCGGTCCAGATTACTCAGATAGTTCTGCTTCTGGGTCTCCTCCAGTATTGCGGAATTCTTAACTGTTTCCTTCACGGTCTGCACAGAAGAAGTCAGCCGCTGCTTTTCCTCAATGGCCTCTGCACTCAGCTGGACAGCATGCAATGCGTTGTCTCCGGTAACGGCGTTCCAGTTCACCCTCTGATACAGCTCCATCTCGTCGCCCTGCAGCAACGGCTGCAAGGCAACGCAGGCAGTTACCAGTTCCTCATTAGAAGCGGTTTTTACGACCTCTGTTGGCTGCTGGGTCTGGTCAGACGGCTCCGTCTCCTCCGCCCATGCCAACATAGGCAGTACCACACACATTAGCGCTGCCAAAAACAGGTACACACCCCGCGCGCAGCACCTGGTTCTTTTTTGTTTCATACTTTGCTCCTTCCTCACCGTACCTGAAAAAAACACACCAGCCCGGTAATTCCATAGACTTTTACACGTCCGCCACAGTCAGCAAGCCCTTGGTGGCCAGCCCATAGCAGTCTGTTGCCCCCACCTGTACAACCTGCGCAGGCTGGTCTACAGACCGGATGCGAACATAGCCGCCGCTCATCTCTCCATCCAGGATCTGCTGAAAGCCGTACTGTCTGCCCCGATATTTCACATCAAACAGGTAGAACAGCCCATCCATAGCATAGCCGCCAGCTGTGTTCATCTTCTTGGATTGTCCCTCATCCGGAATCAGCCTATTCCGGGCATCCAGGAGATATCCCTCGCCCGGTTTCAAAATCAGGGAATCTGGCAATTGGTACTGAAAAATCAGTTGTAAGGATGCTTCCGGCTGAAAAGTTTTCCGAGAATCGCTTTTTTCGGAAGATTTTATGAAAATTTCCTTCTCTGATTTGTGAACCGGCTCGGAGGAAACCGTTTCCGGACGTGCCTGCTGCCTCATCTGCGTCCAGCACCGTCTTTCCGTGTCCTCCAGCGTCTGCCGAAGCTGTTTTGCCCGTGTCCTCGCTTTAGCCAAATCATGGGTCAGCTGTCTGTTCTGCTGTTCCCACCGCCCTTGCTCTTTCTTCCACCGTACTTGCTGCCAGGCAAAGCTCAGAAGTGCCCCCACAATAAGGCCAAGAAGGGCAAACACGATCTCAAACATACTTCTTCGTTCTCCTCACAAGAGTTGGGGCAACCCGCAACAATGCGAACCGCTCCCGCCGTTTTTTCACTGGTTCTGAGCAATCAGCCAATCCAACAATTCTTCCACCAAATACATGCCGATCATCTGATCCACATAAGGCGTCTGCTCCGGCTCGACCATAAAGGCAGCCCGTTTGTCGGCAACGACCGACCGCGCCTCGGTAAAGTACTGGCTATAAAGCTCTTTGCTCATAAGGCTGGACATTGCATTCACCTTGGGACCCAGGCCACGGTTGGTGAAAATGGGTTCCGGGAAATAAATCTGCTCGTACCACTCCCAGTAATCGATGAGGCCGTGCTTCACAATATTTCCCTGCGCATCCTTCACGCCTCCAATGTACTGTTCCAGAGAGAACTCGTCTCCGTCGCTCAGCTGGAAACCATTGATGCGGTTTCTCATATTAAGCTGCATCTGCGCTCTCATCTGAGGCGTCATTCCACTCCCCTGGGTCTGCTCCTTAAATCCTGGCTCTACAACCGTCGGAATCCCCTGCTGCTGTGCAACCACCAGATTGTCAATATTGGTGTCCAGCATACCATAGCAGACGTCCCGCTTCTGGACAACATTTTCGGGGTCCACAAAAATCTTAAGCCGCGTTCTGTTGCCCTCTCCCAGCTTATCCTTCAATTCCTCATAGAAAATGGTATTCAACAAGTTCAGGCAATCCGCCATCTGCGATCCGCTTACGTTTACGGGCGTCTGCAGCTGCACCAACTGTCCCATGGGGCAGTCGAATACATACTGCAGCAGTTGCGCACCAGTACCGCTGACGGACAGATTGATCTCCAGGTTTCCGTTGACCAGGTTCAATTTTCCAGTTTTAGGATCGCTCCACATATCAATATTTTCCCGCACCGCCTGTGCCACAACACGCAGAAGCATGATAAACTTCATGGAGATCAGCTGCCGGAGCAGGTTCGTGGGATTGAGATTGGCAGAGACTCCTATGTGCATTCCCTTTGCCAGGAGCATTTCCACGCACATCCGCAGAGTGCTGTTGGTTGTCAGATTGTGCAGGAACGGAATGCTGCTGCCTGCTTGTCCGGGCATGCACACCATATTGAACTGGTTGCAGAGGATCGCATTCTGGGTATCCTTCGCCCAAAGAGCGCTGAACGCCGTATCGTCTACAAGTGCGGGGGTCGTGGGATTGATCTTCCGGTAAAGCTCCACCAGAGAGGATACCATGATCTCCCGGCCGGCATAACGGATAGACAGATTTCTCACCGTATTCCCATGGTTCTTCGGATCGCTGATGGAAATATCCGATGTGCCACCACCGATATCCAAGGATACCAGTTCGCTGCCAAACACACCTGTTCTATGTTGGTACGCCGTCGCCGCCGTCGCCTCGTTATAGAAATGGCTCCGGGTAGCAAGCAGTGTGCTGATGGGCGTGGTCAACTGCGGATCCATGACCTTATTCAGAATTGCCTGGGCAAACTTCCAGTTTTCCTTCAGTGCCTGCAGAGTCACATCATTGGGGTAAGATACACGCAACTCCACCAGATCCACGTTAGGCGCAGGTACGCAGCCTTCTTTCAGCAGGTACAGCACCGCGTACATGTACACGCCCGCGAGAAACACGCTTGCCGCGTGATAGTTCATTACGTTCATGGTGTGGTTGAACTTCATATCATTCATGATCTGCTGGGTCAGCAGCGGATCCGAGCCGCCCGCACCGGCACTGGCCAAAGAAGCCAGCACGTCGCCGGAAGAAAGGAACAGTCGTCCATCCACATAATATTCCTGCTTGCCCGCGTCTGTCTGAACCTGCCGGTTGATGACAGCCGGATTCTGGCTGAACAGCTGTGCAACACTGAACAGCTTTTGATCCCACTTCCAGCCTGATCCGCCCTCGTTATTACCCAGCCACTGCATGGTGCTCACCGTCACCCGTGCGCTTTCATCCTCACAAGTGACGCATCTGGAATAGTCTTCGAAGGACAATGGAATCTGGGTTGTGCCATTAAAAAATGGGGAACTCAGCGCACAAACCGTACTTGTCGTACCGAAATCAATAGCCAGGAGGGCGTCACTGCTCTGCGCAATCACATTTTTGACAGGAATGGCAGGACAGGCAGGCATAAATACAAGACCGATCTCCGTCTCGCTGCTGGTCTGCACATTGGTCCGGGTGAGGACGGCATAGTGGAAAGGTCGGCTGCCCACGCATACAGGCCAAGCCTGGTTTGCGGCGGTGGGGCGGTAAACGCTGTGAACCTTTCCCTGGCTGCCCCATGTATAACCCATTTTTTCGCTTACAAAGGGCAGCGGTTTTCCGTCTGCACCCATCAGAGGCATCATGGTCTGGGTCTGGGGATGCCAGGTAGCATAGTAGCTTTTCCAGAGTGCCTGTGCCTGCGTAGGCATAGGCGCAAAGGGCCACAGCATCAGATAGGGCATCTGCCCCAGCTGCATATGGCCGCAGCCGTAGACCTTGTCCATTTTCAGCTTGCCTGTGGGGGTCATGAACGTCACATGCACCCGAACGCACTTCAGCTGCTTACTGCTGTCCAGCTCTGCGTCAAAGGTCATGCTATCCAGGGTGCAGTGGTTCAGCACCTCCATCACACCCTGTTTCAGCGGTGGCACAGGCACATAGGCAGCCAGCATTCCACCGTCATTCTGGAAGCAGACAGGCTGTTCGCCTGCCGTCGAATTATAGACCAATCGATTGTTTTCCGCCGAGCCGATACTGGAGATCAGCAAATCGTCCAGGAACAGATCCGGCACAGGACGGGCTTTTCCATTCTGATCCAGATATGCCATCATCGCCGTCCCAAATGCGGTTCCCTTCTGCGGCCAGACGGCATCGATCATATAGGCGTTCTTCACGGAATCCGCCGCTGCCAGGTTGGGTTCAAGTCCATTAAATGACCCCTTCTGACTGATCAGATAGTTTTGATAGGCCATCATTCTGTTGGCTCCCGCCCACCAGGCGATACGGCTCAGGCAATAGGGTTCCAATACATTGAGCGCATTCTTCCAGCCGGCATGGCAGTTCTCAGGATTCCATTCAAACCAGGGAATGACGCCTTCAAATATACGGGAATCATACTCCCGCATAGGGCAAAGGCCAACCTCCGGGTGGAAAATGGCAAAGGGTTGTCCATCCTGGCAAATGTAAAACAGCTTGCCGCTGTTATTCTGGACAGCGGCATTGTAGAAGCTATCCTTCTCCATTTCCGCTAGGACGCAGCCGATGGCGACATTGCTGTCGCTGGACAGGACCATAGGGGCGATAGAAAGGTGCAGGCCGGTGCCCCTGTAAATATTGCTCAGCGCTACCGCCGCGGTCATGCCCTCCCATTCCTCAAAATCCTGCTTTACAGAATCGGGAAGCGCGTCAAATCTCCCGGGGGCAGCCGCAGGCGGCAGCGCATCCCATGCCATCTTCACGTTTTCCGCAAAGCTGGAAACACTTGCCAGCATTGTCGGCCGCGCATGGCTGGTACTTGCTTTATCCGCCGGTTTCTGATTGGAAATGGCCACATGCTCTGCGATCATCTGCAAGTCAGCCGTAGAAGGGATGGGTCCCTGTACTGCGGGCGTTCCCAGGCCGGGAACCAGTTTCGTATTCAATTGGGTGCATGCGATCAGATTATCGACAAGCTGTTGTGTAATACTCATCTATCGTCACCTCACACAGATTTCATCAGTTGGTCATAGATCTCGCAGAACCAGACATCATCCCGCTTCATCGTTCCGAAAATCGTCTTCTGGAGCTTCAGCTTCTTTAATGCTGCCTCATAGACGCCCGCAATATGATCAGGATACCGTGTCTCAGTTATGTCCGGCCGCCCCAGATCGTGGTCCAGCGTGGGGTAGGAGCAAATGCCATTCAGTGTCTTCTGGTTCATGATATTATCCAGCCTCGAAGCCTCCAGCAGATCCTTCAGGTCGGTCAGATTGGCGATATCCACCCAACGGTCGTCGAACCCTGCAACCGCAGTTGCGTTCAGCGTATCGGTAACGCCATAGCTGTAGTACTGAATACCCTTTTCGATTTTTGCAGGAATCTTTTTCTTTTCGTGATAGCCGGACCAATCATAGCCGCTGAGCGCCACGTCATAGAAGAACTGAATAAAGCCCTTGCAGATGGCGCCAGCCTTCTCAACAGGAGCTTGGTAGAATTCCTGAATATCCTCCGTTTTGGGCTTCGCATCCAGCGGTTTTCCGTCCGCGCGCTTCATCTGCTTGCATGTGCCCAGCACCTCATTCCAATCCTTCATCGAAACAGGATCCGTTTCAAATCGCAGGCGCATATAATACCCGACGACTACGCTGAACCGCAGAAATTTGACCAGCTTCTGGTACTCCGCGGTCAGATCCAGCTCGCCCTCGGTCAGGGTGTTATATGCAGCCGTATTATTGGGTGCAGCCTTCCACACCAGCAACTCGCCCATGGACTTTACAGGCGGCTTTTCTGTATTGCTTGCCATGCTTCCCAGCGAATTGGCAAAAAAACGGTTTGCAGCCGTAGCCGCCAGCAGGATTACCATATGGAAATGCTGGTTCTGAACGCCGCCTCTGGCATACAGCTCGCTGGTGACATCCAGATGGGAGCAGCCCAGCAGCAGCATATTCATCACCTTATCCAGCAGATGACTCTCATGGTAATAAGACAGGGCATCCCGGGTCTGGCCTGCGAATTTTACATCCGAGGGAGAAACTCTGCTCACCCCCTCCACATCGTCGGAAGCACAGGCAGGAAGTTTGAAGTAAGGCATGATCACGCTGGCACCCAAGACAAGATTTGTCATGCCATAGGGTGTTCCTGCCGAATTTTTAAGGGTTCTGAGCGCAAGAACCACATTGGGGATGACGGTAGCGCCAGTTCCGCCAAAGAGAGATCCCATCAGGTAAACATGGACGATCCCCTGTGTCAGCGCAGCATGCAGGTCGATCATAAATGTGTTGTCCTGCACCGTACCGTTTGCTCTGATAACATGCTCGCTGAGGAAACGATCCCGGACATAGTCGAATACAGGCGCGCCGATATTGGGATGACCGTAGAACCCCTTCTCCAAGTCGGTATCTAATTCCTCCGTAGTGTACATCGTCTTCAGAATCTGCCTCATCTGGGCATCATTCTGGGGATTCAGGAGCTTATTCAGCGTCAGCGTAGCCAGAGATGCTGCGGAATTATGGGTCTGCTTTACATACTCGTCCACGATCTCATCCGTAAAATTCCACTTATGAACCTTGATTGTGGGAAATGTGCAAGTCCCTGGCTTCAGCCCCATCTGAGTCCGCATCAAATTATAATCCGCAAGCAGATTTTCACAGGCGGTAACAGCATCACTCTGCTTATCTTTATCCATAAGCAGAATATGATAGGTATCGCTGTTGTTGGCGCACCCGGCAGCAGCCATATAGATGAATGCCCGGGCGCACATGGCGCCGGTTCCGCCGGCGGCGATAATGAAATTATCCATAAATTTACCTCCTCAGGCTCTCTGAACCTCTGCTGGCTTAAAAAACAGCTGGCCCAATATCAGCAGCGCCGTGTCCAGCCCCATCGCGATCGCATAAACGGCTACAAACTGTCTGCGCATGATGGCATCTGCAAAGAGCGTCACATCCAGCCCCAGGCCTAAGGAAATCATCGTCCAACTGACAACGCCCCACACAAGCATCAGCGCCAACTGCAGGATCAGCGGCAGAACCCAAGGCTTTCCAAGTCGTCCTTTCTTTACCTCCTCTTTTCTGTACGGATATTTTCCAACCAGCACCGTATATCTCCAATACATCAGCAGATAGGCTGCCACAGGAAAAATCACGCTTACCATCATCAGCCGCATAGACGAATTGTAGAAATCATCCGTAAACAGGACACTGATTGGGTCATCATCTGCTGTATAAACGGTCAGTTCATAGGGCATTGCGTTGTTTAGTCCGACCCAGATCACAGCGGCTGCGATCACTGCGATAATCACCGTATAGATTATACCGGTCTTCCAACTGCATTTCAGTGTTGCATTGCTTGTTGCCATAATAACTCCTCCATATTGATTGACTGCGTTTATTTGGCAGAGTCTTCCTGTGGTACATTGAAGACAAAATCGATGTACTCCACAAATTCTCTGTTATCCCTGTACTCTGTTTCCATTTGCTCCAGATTGGCGATCAAATCCTCCAGAATTGGTGTGCACAGAAGCGCCTTCTGAATATCTGGCCACAGTCCCGGGGTAGACGTCCAGATTCTGGTGTTGCCCCAGCCGCTGCCCAACCGTCTGACTGCCGCAATGTATTCCGAATGGACAATGGTATACTTGCGCAGGTCGGTTTCCGCAGATTCGCTTCCGGCATTCGGGTTTTCCCGATTCAAATGAAGTCTGACCTCCACTCGGTAAATCTGATCCCGCGTCAGAGGGCTACCGCTTCCGAAATTCAGTCTTGCGCTGACCCGCAACTCATTCCGGCCGGAGGCCAGGATCGGCTCCGTGGAGTGGCTGTCTGACAAAGGCCCCCGTTCTTTTTGCACCGTTACTGAGGATTGAGTCAGAGCATTTTTCCCTGCCTCCACCCATTTTCCGGTTTCTGCGTTGTAGCTGTAAAGAGAATAGTCCCAGCTGTACTGCGCCGTGCCGTTGTAGTCTTTGCTCATAATAGAGATCTGGGTAGAGCTGCTGATACCGCCGTTGGGGTCGGAGTCAAGCGTTTCCACTCGTCCGGAGGAAGCAGCATAGAAAGCGCAGCCTCCGTCGTCTTCGTACAACGCGCCGGTGTTGAAGCTCCGGATCATGCCTGCTTCTGCCTTCTTTGATTTCAGATCACCGATCACGTCGAATTTCAACGGTTCTTCCAGGATCTGCTCATACACATTATTGGTGTAGATCCCATAGGCTGGGGTAATATTTTTCTTTTCCAAGCGCTGGTTCAGATTCTGTACAAAATCCCGCACTGCTGTCTCCGGTCCGACCATCACCATATAAAAGGGAGCCTCGCCGTTGAAATCCACAATACGACATGCAGACTGGTCTCCATAAGGGATCACATAGTAGTCTCCCTGAAAACGGCTGGTAATGCCCATAAGGCATACCGCAGAATTTTCATATTTGTCAAAGTAGCCCTGAATCTGCTCCGCCAATACATTCAGGTCATTGCCAGGTTCAATAAAGCTGCTGACCAGAACAGTCAGCGCATTTTCCTGGAAGGGTGATTCCGGCTCCCAGGCAAGCGCTGCCAGCGGGCTTGATGACGGCATCTTCACATCCGAATAAAACGCCGCGTTCTGCACCTTGCGAGTCATTTTTTCGTTTAGATCCGCTTCTTCCCATTCCGGTTCATCCGTGCCGTCCGGGCAGGCAAGCATATGGATCTCCAGATTGGCAAAGCTACTGAATGCCACGTCCATGACCCGCTGGATGCTTTCCTGATAATCCGTCGTCAATCCGCCAGAGGCAAAGCCCGCCATGGCCTCCGTGTTTTCCACATAGAAGCGGAATGTATCGACGTTTCGATCCGTTCGCTGAATATTAAGGTTTCGGTTATTTTCCAGATGACTCCGAATCACGCCATCGTTCCGGATCTCCAGAGCATCCGCAGTCTTCACAGCTGCCGCGCTTACGGAATCCTTTTTCGATGTATCTCTGCCGCCACCGGCAGAGCGTACTCTGCCGCATCCGCTCAGCAGGAGCGCTGCAGCAAGCACTCCGCAGAGCATACGCTTTCTGACCTTCTTATCCATCGTTTTCTTTCTCCTTCTTCTATATATCTGCCCAATGGGGTCCTATCGGCTCAGGAAGATAATAGCCAGCTTTATCGCAGCTGTCAGTATCCCGGGCAGTAGAGCCACAGCCAGCCACAGCTGGAATCTTCTGACTGTCCTTTTCTTCTGCACAGCCGCCGCCATCAATGAAGCTACAGCCAGCAGTGTTAAGGCGCCGGCAATTATTCCATAAAAAGCTGCCGTTCCGGCCCCCAGTATCCACAGCACTGTCCCAGGCACAGCGGCCGCCACTGCAATCAGGAGCAGCATGGCTGTCATAAAACCGTTGTGTGCAGGTCTGCTTCCAGGCTGCTGTCGATCCAGCGGCTTCGGCAGTTCCTGCCACGCAGGGAAGCATTTCTGCACTGCCTGGTTCCACGAATCCGAACTGGAAATGTCTTCCCTGCAAAGCAGTTCCCGAGGACAGCCGCATATAAACAGTGTCTCGATATCCCACTCAGTAAACAACACGCCACTTCCAGCCAATGCCCGAACCGTATCTTCCCTGGCGCGGTGATCCTTTCGAGCCAGGAGCACCATTAGCTCCTTATTATTGGAAAGGTACTTTCTACTCCAGACACGAATCCGCTCCCTGCTCAGGTCAGGGTCTTTGTCTCCCGCAGAATAGTTCTCCAGGGCATCCACGCAGGCCAGAATTTCTTCCGGTCTGCCCCGGATTCCCCATGGCTTAAAACCGACTGTTTCCGTATCCAGCAGGTTGGCGCAGTGAGCAGCACACTTCAGCCGATTCTTTGTTTCCTCCAACGGCAGGCCGTCAGGAATCTCCGCCAAAAACCGCTTTGCCGCCGTCTGCTTTACTGTCAGCGCCAGGTCAGGATTTATTTTTTTCGCATCCAGCTCGCCCAGCCAATGGTTCCATTGGGCAACCGTTGCACATCCTTGGGTACACATTTGGTCACACAGCTCTGGAATGCTTTCCAAATTTTGGTAGCACACATGAAGCTGTTCTTCCTGCACATCCGTGAAACTCCCGCCGTGCGCCTTAAAACAGTCGCACATCTCTCTCTGAATACCCAGCAGTCGATCATAACCAAGTAGCTCCGCCGGCTTTTCAAAGCCTAAACAGCGATCCACAATGCATGGGCCAATCTGTTTATTCCACTTGGCAATCAAATCCTCATAAAGCCGAAAAACCGCCAGCTCCTCGTAAAGCACATCCAAAGTTGCTCCGGATTGCCGCCACTGCTGAATCCGCGCCTGTCCCTGAGAGTCTTCCTCCTGATTTTCCTCCCAATACATGGCCTTTGTCCGGCTGATCAGCGTTTCTAGACGCTGACGGACATCCTCCCTCACGGCATTCGCCCACTGGAGCGTATCACTTCTTTTTTCCGGCAGCTGTAGCCTATCCAACGTATCCAGTACCTTCCGCGTAGGCTGTTCCGTCCTCGGACAAGTCTCCTTCGCTTTTGAAACGAAGTATTCCACCAGTCCCCGTTTCACCGCATCCAAATCGTAGCCAGGCAGGGAAAGCATCCCGCGAAGAGGCAGAGGCGGCTCTTCAGGCAGCTCAGTGCGGCGACATTCTTGCAAAGCTCCCGAAGGTATTTATGGTATATTGACATTGCTACGCAACTGGATAAGGCTCTGTTAAGGAGAAATGCGCTTTTGTTATTTGGCAAAAACGCTTCTCCTACTTTGTGTTTCTCCTTAAGGAGCCAAAGGTTGCGTAGCGGCAAGTGGAGTTCAGCGTTTTTCGGCGTACAGCTCTGCTGTGCGCCTTTTTAGAGTAATGGACGAAGAAAACACTTTGTATAAAGCTCTCAGTGGAGCATATGATGTTGCCCGCGAAATTGCGGATCAGCTGGAACACAATATCTGAATGGCGCCCTTGACGAGCGAAAGCAGGAAGTGCTCTCCGGGTGCTATTCGGCTGTGGACTTCTTCTCAAATCTGATTGCGAAGCTTGGTCTGGAAGAAGAATGCGATTATGATTATTATGATGAGTCAGCTCCCGGACCGACTAAGTATGCTGCAGCCGCAGAGCAGATGAAAGCGTATACGGGAATTTTAGAGGAAGATCTCACCTGCGATGAGATGCCTTCCTGCGTTGATTATAGAAAGGTTCATGCTCTTGTTGGGCTTCGCGCGGTGTATCAGTATATCAAATCCAAAGAATGATATCTTTTTGGGGGGTGTCATTCCAACAAAAATCTTGTGATAACTACTATCTTCTGCTATAATTTATTAGACGAGCGAGAGCCGGGGCAACCCGTCTTTTGAGAGCCAGAGCCGGGACGAAGACCTTTAGAGAGCCAGTGCTCGTCTTTTTCATAGCGTAATAACTGGGCAAGGAGGCGTTCACTGTGGTTTTGGATAAAAAGCAGATGACCGAGGAAGATATTAAGCTGCAATACATCACTCCGGCCATCACTGCGAAATGGGACATCCGAAGAATCACAATGGAGACACAGATTACTGATGGCAAGATCAACTTAAAGGGTAATCTTGTTGCTCGTGAAAAGCCCAAGCGGGCACAATTATTATCTGAAATACGCACTTGATTCAGGCTTTATTCAACAGTTTATGGTTTCAAATGCAACTGGAACAGCGCAAAAAGGGTTTTATCTAAACCAAGTTGAAAAACTGCTGATAGCACTCCCGCCGCTGGCCGAGCAGAAGCGAATCGTCGCCCGGCTGGAAGAACTCCTGCCCCTGTGCGAGAGATTGAAATGAAGTAGATTCCGCTTCCTTTGGGATGAAAGGAAGATGAAAGGAATATGATATGCAAACTGTATACGATTTTGAACGTAAAACACCTTCTGACATAAAGTGGGATGAAATAACGTTAAGCTGCGGAAAAAGTGTCCGCATATATACAATAGAATCAATTCACGATCTCACCCAATACATAGGTTTTGCAAAATATATCAACAGAGGAGAATATAATGTTTTCTTACGAGGTCAGACAGGCCTTTACGATGGAAAAATGATTCCGTCATTATACCGTGGAAGGACAAATCTCAGAACAACTACCTCGAAATATGGTGAGAGAATGAATTCGCTTATGAAGAATTGTCCCGTTTTCTCCGATTATAAGAGGAATATCATGGAACCGATGCTACAACATTACGGTGTTAAAACAATATATTTAGATGTTGTAGATAATGTGTGGGTTGCTTTATGGTTTGCTTTACATCAGGCAAAAACGAAATACATTAATTCTCATGAATATGTGTATTACTGTGACAATGAAAAAACAGATTCTTTCATTTTTCTATTAGCCAGTGATGCCATAATGCCCAGCACAAAACAAGACGGTGTTTATCGTGGACCTTGTACATCTTTAGTTGACCTTCGCAAGGCAGTACCTTCATATTTCTTGCGACCTCATGCACAGCATGCATATATGCTACGGAAAAACGATGAACACCCCAGCGATTATAGTGATCTAATAGTTGGCATTGCGAGAATCCCTACCGATATAGGTATAAAATGGCTTGGTAACAATGAGTTTTTAAGTGTCAGAAGCCTATTTCCAGCTCCATACTTTGATTCAGGCTATGCAAAACTGTTACACGATTATCCAGACTTTGATCAATCTATAATTCGGCAATATGGTTCGATACAGATTATCTCTGACTAATAGAAACTTAGAGTTGTTCGACAGAATAGACTCTCATCGCCGAGCAAAAGCACATCGTCGCCCGGCTGGAAGAACTCCTGCCACTGTGCGAGAAATTGAAATGAGGATGCACAATGAAAATTGTGGGCAACGAAACAGAAACATATCTGTATATCAACGGGATATCCACGTCAAAAGAAATCCTTCTCCACGACAATATCATTCTTGCTCCAGTTTTAGCGCCGTTTCATTACGGAAAAGTCTTAGATATGCTCAAAAACGATGTAGACTTTGCCGTTGCAGCAGTAAGCGGACGAATGATTGCTTCGCAAATGCGTATATTCGCTGCAAACGAGGAAGATTTGGTGCGTACGGCGTGGAACGCCGCATGGGACTGCATCCTTTTAGGGGCTATCTTTCATTGCGAGGTAATGGGCAACATCCAATGTGATAAGCCGGTAGAGCAATTGAACGAGGCAACATCCTTAAATGTAACAAACTATGCCTTTCGTGCCATGCTTTCAGCCCCATATGGATTAACGGAAGATGATATGAGGTGGATCGAATCTTACTACCCCACGGCGTATAAGTTGCTGGATAATGACCCCTTTATGACTGCGGTTCACGCTATGGCAAGCTATAAATGGCATTCGATGCCCCGCGTTCAATTGGCCATTCTTTGGTCTGGGATAGAGGCACTCTTTAATGCAAGCTCAGAAATCAGCTTTCGCATCAGTTTGTATATAGCCAATTTTCTAGCCGGGGAAGATGCGGCTGAAGCTAAAGGACTCTTTGATAAAACGAGAAAACTTTATTCCTCCCGCTCCGCTGCGGTACATGGCGGGAATCTCAAGGGAGATACAGACAGTCTCGTTTCAGAATCGGCGGCACTTCTTAACCGTATTATCAGGCGGTGTGCGGAATTGGGGGCTTTGCCGGATACAGAGACTCTCGTCTTTCAAATCAAATAGGCAAGCTCCTCGCCGTGTGCGAAAGAATGAAATGAGGTAATTATGGGACTCGATTTTAGTGGCATGAATCAATCTATAGCAAACAGTGCATCTGCCTTCGCAGAGATCAGTCGCCGGCAAGAGGAATCTTTGCGTGCTGTTGAGCGCGCAAATCAAGCGAAAATCGAGAGAGAAGAAAGAATGGTCGCTGGCGCAGAGGCGAGCATTGCCCAAAAAGAGCTTCTTGAGCAGCAAGTCGAGATAATCCAGAAGCAAAACGAACTTCTCTCGGACAATTATACAAAGCTCAAAGAAATGTATGATGCCCAAGTTGAGGCAAACAAAGAGGCCAAAGAAGAGCTAAAGCGGAGCAAGCGGTTTAATGTGGCAATGATGATCATTGCAATTATTGCAATGCTGGCCGCAATTGCCGGCCCGATTGCTACGATTTTAGTAAGCAGATAACCGAAAGCTCTTGCTGCCAGCTTTTCCAAAGTAGGCAATTGCGTTCGGGGAAGAGAGAACAGTAAAAGCGCATCGTCTCCAGGTTGAAAGAACTCCTGCCCCTGTGCGAGAGATTGAAATGAGGTAAGTAAATGGTAGTCGAAAAGACCTGCCCGGTTTTCGGGAGCCAAACATCAGCTCAACAAAACTATGATTCCGTATGTGTTTTCTACATGTGCCCAGTCTGCGGAAGATTTGAAATTACATATTCCGGAATAGAACTTCTACATAACACCAAACTTGCATCGTTTTTGTTCTATAACCGCTTCAAAAAGACCGGCAGCCCCGAGTATCGTTATCATACAACTCTCAGTAAAGAAAAATGCGATGAATATAAGAAAGAATTTGAAAAGGGCGATACTACTCACGGGCACCCGGTCCACATGGATTCTGACATTATCGAAAACTGGTATCCCAAAACCTTCGCAGAGAGAGTTGACTATATTCTTCTATACTTATCAAAACGGGCCAAGCATATCGGTCAGCGCGTCACGCTGAACAGTGAAGAGCTGTATAGCCTTCTATTCATTGACAGAAAAGAAATTGACGATTTCACCCGTGAACCGGAACCGCGCCAGGACTTCGTATGCAAGTATGAGGCGTGCTACATGTTAGATTATCTTGCACACGAAGGTTATATTCAGACTGATGCCAAAGAAAATGAAATACCTTCGCCTACCAACATCTTGCTAACCCCAAAAGGCTACTCGAGAATTGATTCGCTTCAAAAAACGATTTCCCGTGGCAGCAACGCCTTGGTAGCAATGAAGTTTGGCGATGAAACGAAACCGCTCCGGGAAGCCATTCGTAAAGGAATCCAGGATGCAGGCTATAATGCCATCTTTATTGATGAAGTCCAGCACAATGACTTTATCACGCCTGAACTGTTAAAGCATATCCGAGACAGCAAGTTTGTCGTGGTCGATTTGACTCATCAGAACAACGGAGCATATTTTGAAGAAGGTTACGCCATGGGGCTCGGGAAGCCAGTGATTCAGCTCTGCAAAAGGCATGTTCAGCTCCATTTTGATATAGCGCAGAAAAACACCATTATGTGGGATGCTGAAGAAGACATACCGGAGAGGCTGACGAATCGTATCAAGGCCACGATCGACTGAACGCGCATAGTCGCCCGGCTGGAAGAACTCCTGCCCCTGCGCGAGAGATTGAAGTAACCTTTATGCAAGGGCTGTGCGTTTCTTGAACGATGAGCTCATGGCCTTCTGTTATAGGATGGTGAGCATAGATGCCCGACAAAACCTATATCGCCATTGACCTCAATAATGCCGAGGAAAAAGAAATGCCGATATAATTTAGAGAAGGTTGAAATGCAAGAGGAATTCAAGTAAATATCGGCATTACCTGTTATACTTGGAACACCAAATATAACAGGGGGTGTATGCTTTGCAAAGGATAGAAGATGCAGTAAACGGAGTGCTGGAGGCTATGCGCCAGCGGGGAGTCAGCGAATACAGTCTAAAATGTATACGTTGGAGTGTCTACCGTCGCATTGTCGTTTGGCACCACACACATGATACAGACATCTGCTCTTATGAGCTTTTGAGCAGCCTGTGTGAACTACAACGAATCCGATATAAACACGGAGAAATAAGCAGGAAATTTTACAGGGCATTTGTAACAGCAGCTTTTCGCATCCGCTCTTATGTGGATACTGGGAAAGTCGATTTTTCCATAGTAAAAGACACAAAGTATTACAAGCCCGGCAAAGAATATCAAGAACTCGTTGATTCCATTTTGAAAGCAAGTGGATTGACAGAGGGCTCTCAATATAAGCTTGCAATCATTATGCGTCAATTCTTTTGCTTTTTCGAGAAACGTCATTCCAGTATTAAACAAGCAACAGACCGGGATTTTCTTGATTTTATCCCAGAGGCTGCGAAAAAGAATCCTAATAATATGACCTGTACAATGCGTGCGTTACGGTATATTACACAGTATCTGAATGATCATCAGCTGGCCGGGATAAGTGTTGACCTCAGTATTTTCAGGCCTCAGTCTCCTCCAAACCGCATGATTGCTCCATTCACACAAGACGATATCGCCGCCGTGATGGATGTAATAGGATCTCATTCTAAAACGCCGAAACGGGACGCGGCAATCATTCTGCTTGCATTTAATTCTGGGCTGCGCTGTGTCGATATCAGGAATTTGAAGCTGCATAATATCGACTGGAAGAAACAGGAATTGAGTATTGTGCAAAAGAAAACTGGGACGCCGATTTCTGCTCCGCTAAACGGAAGAACTCTCAATGCCATTGCGGAATATATTTTGCAAGAACGGCCAAAGTGCGAAGATGTCCATGTTTTTCTGCGGGCATACCCACCGTATACGGCAATAAAAAGCACCAGCCCCTTGGACTATATGATAGATAAATATTGCCGCCTGGCATCTGTTGAGAAGATAGACTATCGGTCATTTCACAGCCTGCGGCGAGCATTCGGCGCTGAGCTCGCCATGGCCGAAGTCCCAGTGACATCCATCTCTCAGATGCTTGGCCACAGCGACATGAGTGCCGACAAAGCGTACCTCAGTTTCAATAAAACACAAACATCTCTATGTTCCTCCGATTTCTCAGGAGCACCAATTACAAAGGGTGTATATGCCTCTCATTTTCCGGGTGTTCGCCGCGAAGCGGGAAAAGGCGGTGATCAGGAGTGAGCTTTAAACAGGAATTAACTGCCGCATATCATGAAATGCTCAATATCAAGGTATCGTTAGGATATAAACAGAGGACCTACATGTCCCATATCTTGCCTTTCATCGAATTTTGTGCAGATTCCTATCCTGATGCTAAGGAAATTACAAAGGAGATGCTTGACCATTGGCTGCTGACGAAGAACTTTAGCGCTGATAGTACCCGCCGGATTGCAATTATCAATATCAGGCACTTTGCCCGATTTTTGAACGCGATTGGGAAAAAGGCATATATACCGCCTTCAGAGTACAATGTCAAGGCACAGCTGTATCTGCCATACATTTTTACCGATGAAGAGTTGGTACAGCTTTTTGATTCGATTGACTCTTTAACGAACAGAATAGACCGCCGAGAATATCACCCGGAACTGATTCTTCCGGTCGTGTTCAGATTAGAACTATGCTGTGGTATGCGACCCGGCGAGCCGTTCAACCTCAAAACAGAGGATATTGATTTGAAAACAGGCGATATTTTTATCCGAAAGAGTAAGCGGGGCAAAGATCGCCATATTATTGTGTCTGATGATATGCGAGATCTGTGTACTGTTTATAACGGTCTTGCGGGCAAGCGAGAATGGTTTTTTCAGTATCCGGACGGCGGACAAATTCCAACGCGCTGGGCACAATGGCATTTTTCCAAAGCATGGAGGAAGAGCACTCTTTTCTCCAGAGGAAATAATCCCAGACCATATGACCTGCGGCACAACTTTGCCACTCGAACGCTGATGCGCTGGATCGATGAAGGCCGGGATGTTATGGCGCTCATGCCATATCTCAGCACTTATATGGGACATGTCAGCTTAGAAGAAACCCTATACTATATACACCTTTTGCCGGAAAGATTAAAATCCTCGCCCGGAATCGATTGGAAGATGCTGAACGATATATACCAGACAGAGGAGGGATCTGATGAAGAAGATTAAAGATCCAGCTCTGTTTGAAAAAATTCGAAAGTTTTTAACAGAGGATATGCCTGTCCTAAGGAAAAAGAGTCCCAACACCGTTGAAGCGTATCGCTATACACTAAATATTTACTTGGTGTTTTTATGCGAAAAGCACTCAAAATCGCTGTATAACATTACAGTAAAGGACTTTAGCCAGAAAAACATTCTTTTCTTTTTGGACTGGCTGATAGAGGAGCGTGGAAATAAAGCGTCTACAGCAAACCTGCGGCTGAGACACATAAAACGGTTTTGCCGGTTTCTTATGGATGAAAATATTCTGATGATATCCGAACTGTCGGCCATTCAAAAAATAGCGGAAATCCCCAACGCTTCCGAAGACACAATCAAATTTTTAACCATTCAAGAGACGAAGCTTATTCTTTCGCAACCGGATACGAGTAAAGCGATTGGAATCAGGGACAGTCTTTTTATGTACCTGCTTTATGACAGCGGCTGCAGAATTCAGGAAATTCTGCGCTTAAAACTTAAAGACTTTTTCGTACAGAATGGGACAGCTGAACTGCACATCATTGGCAAGGGGAATAAATTTCGGATAACTCCAATCTCGGAAGAGTTGATTCCGAAGTTTGAACGGTATTGCAGGCACTATCATAAGAGCAGCACCTATGATGATTACTTGTTCTATACAGAGCGAAGAGGGGTCTGCTCGCAAATGTCCTGTGATACTGCGCAGACTTTTATTAAAAAATATGGAATCATGGCACAGAAACTCAACTCGGCCATTCCCCATGTACACCCCCATTTATTTAGGCACACCCGCGCTATACACCTGTATATGGCAGGTATGCCGCTGGAGCTTGTTTCCCAATGGCTCGGCCATTCTCGGCTGGAGACATCTTTGATTTATGCAAGGGCCACTACCGACATGAAACGTAAAGCCGTTGATAAAATCTCCGCAAAAGAAAACTCTGTATTTAAGAGCGACGAAAAGTTTAAATATGCTGACAATGAAGATGTGATTCGGCAGCTTTACGGTCTAATGTGATTTGAAATGCCGATATTTATTTGAATTCCTCATTTGTTTCAGGTACTTCCAAATGATATCGGCATTTCTTTTTCCTCGGCATTATTCAGGTCGATTGCAATGTATGTGTGTTTCTTCATCTTCTATGCCTCCTTCATAGTCAGATTAGGCACCTATGAGACTCTGGTCAAAGGCAAACAGAGCCTCGTTGATCTCAAAGACGTTATAGTTCCCAT
>ERZ773235.1148-NODE-1148-length-28988-cov-3.484741_pt1 | contig 28988 bp, 22 predicted proteins | sample MGYA00580522_ERZ773235 | MGnify/ENA primary metagenome ERZ773235 (study PRJEB29015, sample SAMEA2737797) | human gut metagenome | biome: human gut; feature: human-associated habitat; material: faeces | place: China | collected 2012 ...
GATTGGTAGGTTGTGACACCACTCCGCACAAATATTATCGGAGACATTCAGTTGTGCAAACCATTCCGATGAGCCTCCGAAATCAATCATTGTGTCAGCAATGGCTTCCACAATTTCTGAGTCTCATCTTCATTGCCTCAAATGGAATCTGCCATATTTATTTTCTATAATCTGGTCACAATCCCTCGAATCCGTCAGGTTGATATAAAAACCCTAACAAGGAGGAACATTATGCTCTATATAGGCGTAGACCTTGGAACATCCGCAGTGAAATTACTGTTAATGGATGAAAAAGGTGGAATCAAAAAAATCGTTTCCAAAGAATATGAGTTGCATTTTCCGCATCCAGGATGGTCTGAGCAGAAACCAGAAGACTGGTACAGTCAGTCTATGGAAGGAATCAAAGAATTGATCAGCGAATGTGATAAATCACAGGTTGCCGGGATCAGCTTCGGAGGGCAGATGCATGGACTTGTCGTTTTAGATGAAGATGATGATGTGATTCGCCCTGCAATCCTATGGAATGATGGACGTACACAGAAAGAAACAGATTATTTAAATAACGAGATTGGAAAAGATAAATTATCTGAGTACACAGCTAATATCGCTTTCGCAGGATTTACGGCACCCAAAATCCTGTGGATGCGTGAAAATGAACCAGACAATTTCAACAAGATCAAAAAGATCATGCTGCCAAAAGATTATCTGGCATATAAACTATCTGGAACATTTTGCACGGACTATTCCGATGCATCCGGAATGTTATTATTAGATGTAAAGAATAAATGCTGGTCAAAACAGATGATGGAAATCTGCGGAGTGAGTGAAGAACAGCTTCCGAAACTGTTTGAAAGTTATGAAGTTGTCGGAACATTAAAAGAAGATATTGCAGAAGAACTTGGTTTATCCAAAGAAGTCAAGATCATCGCGGGAGCTGGAGACAATGCGGCAGCAGCGGTAGGAACTGGAACTGTTGGAGATGGAATGTGTAACATTTCCCTTGGAACATCTGGAACGATCTTCATTTCCAGTAAGGCATTTGGTGTAGATTCCAACAATGCCTTACATTCTTTTGACCACGCAGATGGATACTATCACCTCATGGGATGCATGTTAAGTGCTGCATCCTGCAATAAATGGTGGGCAGAAGAGATTCTTCACACGGATGATTTTGCAGCAGAGCAGAAAGATATCACAAAGCTTGGTGAGAACCATGTGTTCTATCTTCCATATCTGATGGGCGAGCGGACGCCGCACCTGGATCCGAATGCCAGAGGGGCCTTTTTCGGATTGTCGGCAATTCATACCAAAAAAGACATGCTGCGGGCAGTGATGGAGGGGGTTTCTTACTCTTTGCAGGATTGCTTGGGTGTGTTCGGCGAAATGGGAATCACCGCCAACGATATGCTGGCTTGCGGCGGAGGAGGAAGCAGTCCGTTCTGGAGAAAAATGCTTGCCGATTTGTATGGTTGCCCGGTCAAGACGGTGTCCTCCAAAGAGGGACCCGCATTGGGAGTAGCTTTGCTGGCAGGTGTCGGCGCCGGAATTTACGGGAGCGTGCAGGAGGCTTGTTCTGCGGTCATTCGTGTAGACAAAGAAGTGCAGCCCGAGCAAGCCAATCATCTGCGCTATCAAAAAGTTTATCAGCTATATCGGCAATTATATCCTTCCTTGAAAGAACAATTTGAAAACTTGAGCAGATTATCCGACTAATAAAAGCCCGCTGTCCTCGTATCGAGGACGGCGGGTTTTTGCCGGTAAAAGTGGAATTTCAGAGCGTTGTTATAATGCCGAGAAACAACGGCAACCCGGTATTGTTGTCTGCAATTGCATAGAGAAAAGGACGGTCGAGATATACAGTTTTTTGGTCCTCGATCATTGCTGAAGATTTATTCATCCCGGCCCATGTTATCGCAGCCGCTTTTGTCCCGTTTCGATCCACCTGAATAAAAACTTTTTGATTTACTTCGGAGCAGTATAGGGAATCATGCGGAGCAAGACCGGAAAAATCGGCAAGCGTTTCATCAAACATATCGGTCATTCCCAGCTTGGACAGTACGCCAATCAGACTTCTTTGCCGGTCGTAACTGAATTCCGGGATAGACACCTGAACAGAGTCTGTTGTCTTATTTTCCCAGAGAGATTGCCATGCGTTGCCGGTCAGGGAAGCGGCATATTCATAAATGTCCTTGCCTTCCTCGGGAAGCAGAGCGACGAAGCTGTATTGCCCGCCCGAATAGTTTTTGGCAAAACCCTGAACACCCTTGTCCGAGAGATAAATCGATTCTTCGGAATACATCATCTGTGTTGTTGCTTGCGACTTGTTGTAGTTGGTGAATAATTTTTCACGTATATCCTTTTTCTCATATTTCGTTTCCCATTTGGCGTCGAAGGTGAGCGCATTAATCAGATACATGACAGTTGATGGTGGAATTTGACTGAGGATGGAATCAATCATGCCGTCTGAATAATGCTTCACCCATTTGTTAATATCTTTGACGGTGGTGCTGTCAAACGGAGCGCTGTATATTTGAGCGTCATACCAGTCTGCGTTTGTTTGCAGAAAATCCTTGCTGATTCTGTCTTTATCGGCATCCCGAAACCAGATGGAATTGGCGAGATTCACCTTGCAGTAGTCAGCGGTATAAAGCCCGGATATATAGCTGTATAAGGCTTTGTTGAGTGAGTTCGTGTCTATCCCCAAGACGTTTTCCATCTGCACTTTTGTGTTGCCTCCTGCGCCGTTGGCGAGCATGGCAAGGCAGAGGGTTGCCGAAAGCGGAGAAATCAAATCATTTGAGCCGTCTTTTTTGAGGGATTCCCGAAGCAAAGAGAGGGAAAAATCCGAAAGAGCTGTGATGAAAGTATCGTCAACGGTTCCCTGTTCGGTTGCTTTGCGCGAATATCCTGCCGAGAGTTCTGCGGCGCTGACCCGCAGGGTGCAGGAGGTGCAGTTTAAAAGGATTGTTGCGGCAAGCAGAAAACTGCCAAGGGAAGTGAAAAACTTTTTTCGATGATGATTTGTTTTCATGAAGCCTCTCTCCTTTTATTTTACCGAAATGTGTATACTATATATACAAATGAGGTGCCGCTTTTGTTTCGGCAGTTTGGGTAGGAATGATCTGTTTATATAGTATACATAATTTTCTTGCAAAATATAAGTAATAATGTTAAAATTTGTAACAGATAGAACGTTTATCTGAAAAATCACTTGGCAAAACCCATAAAGACAGGATAAGTAAAATGTAAAAAACTACAAAAATAAAAAACAATGTAACTTTTTAGATCAATTACAGGGTATTTCAAACATAAGGGAGACGAAGTTTGGAAGAAACACACAAATATCCTTTCAAACATCACTTTTGCATTTTCAACATACAGAAGATAAAGGGATTTGCACAAAAAAGAGAGAAGACGCGGTGCGAAACTGACTTCGGAAAGGAATGGTCATAAAAATGGAACGGACTGATCTGCAAGCAGAAACAGACAGAATCGTTGATACTTATTCCGATATGGTGTATAAACTTGCATATGCTCAAGTGAGAAACAAAAATGATGCAGATGATATTTATCAGGAGGTATTTCTTCGATATGTTCGAAAAAAGCCTGCATTCGAAAGCGCCGAAAATGAGAAAGCATGGTTTATCAGAGTGACAGTGAACTGCTGTAAAAATTTTTGGAATACTCCGTTTCGAAAGCACACCCAATCGTTGGAGAATAATATCGTGTTCCAGTCGGAGGAGGAAAGCTATCTGAAACCGCTTGTGGACCAGCTGCCGGAGGCATATCGTGCGGTAGTTCACTTGTTCTATTATGAAGATATGGCGGTGTCGGAAATCAGCAAAGTGCTCGGTCGGAAAGAGGCAACCGTGCGGGTACAGCTGATGCGCTCCCGTAAACTGCTGCGGGACATTTTGGAAGGGGATGAGTCGTTTGTTGGATAAAGAATACAGAGAAATGTATGCCGATATCAAGCCGAGCGGCTTATTAATTGCGGAAGTTAAAGAAAAAATGAAAAAGGAGCCGGATCTAAAAAAAGCTTCCTTGAGGAAAATATCGTTGTGGTGTGGTTCGGCGGCAGCGGTTATCGCTGTTGTGACGATGACGGTCACAACCTTGTGGAATAGCGGAAATCCGATTAACATCGGAAAAAACACAAGTGTATTTTCGAATGTTGGCGATTCGTCGGAACAGAGCGATCCGGAATCGGAATTTGTTTCCGATTCCGAAACAGAGCGTGATCCGTCCATTCCGGAGTGGTACAAACCGGGAAGGCTGAATGTTTTGGCGTTGCTTCAGAAAACAAAATCAACCGGTGTGTCGACAGGGATAAAAACAGACTTGATACAGCCGCTTGGAGTGCACCTTACAGCAGCTTCTTCGGTGCCTCTGGCAGAAGAAAAAGACTCAGTGCTGACATTGCCCGAGGGATATAAGCAACGAGATAACGCTTTTGTGGGAGACAGCTTCATTTGGATGTATACTGAAAATCAACAGGATGCTCATTATGGCTGCTACGGCGTTTATTACGACATCAGGCAAAAAACCACCCTATGCTTATCCCATCAGGCAAAACAAGCGTTAAACAAAGCCGGTGTTCTTACCAAAAATTCTGCGGTAAACGCCTTGATGCAAAATCCGTTTAATGGCAATTGCTTGGTCAGTATCACAGACAACGCAAAAAAAACATCAAGTATTTATGCCTGCAATGCAGATGGCAGCGTAGAAAAAATGAATCTTCCCTTGCGAGTTTCCTCAGCGATCAGTACTGCGGTGAATTCTGATCACAGTTACGGTGCTTTGGCAATCAGCAGAGAAGACGATATCGCTTATTTTCGCGTATGGGCGGTTGATCTCAACGGGCAAAAAATTACGGTGAGAGAAATCAGCAAAATAAACGGAACCGATTATCGTGCCGGTGAGGATCTGCGTTTTACTCCCAATGACCGTTACTTGATTTATAATATTGCGGCAGAGAACGGGGGACTGTATCATTTTAATGCCAGGGAGCAGTGGTTTGCATATGATACCCGGACAGGAACATTGGCGCGCGGCAGCGGAAAATTTTTGCGGTATATTCAGGACGGAAATGTAGCGATTATGGAAACCACATCGGGCGGCAAGGTGATTGACTTATCCTCCGGTAAGGATCTGACCAAATCGATCAATTTGCAGAATTGGGAAAAAATGCAGGTTGTCGGGATGAGTTATTCTTCTGCAAAGTATGGGAATGTAAATGAAATTTATCTGGAAAATGTGTTCGATTCCAAACAGAAAAATGTTATGATCAAAAAGGCGGTCAATGTTTATCTGGAAAAAGACGGTTATGTATACAGCTATCTGCACGGAGACAAAAACGTCGAATGTTATTCTATTCGAACGGGGGAAAAATTCACGGTCCCGGTCAGTAAGAAAATGCTGGATGAAATTGCGTCTTATAGCAGTAATATTTATTTTAATTATAAAATGCAGCTTAATAAAGACGGTACGGAAATATTATTGTCTTACAGCGCGTACAGAGTGGCCGGTTCTATTGATAGTGTGGCTGACGGGCAGGTGATTGCATTTCGGGATGCCAATTGTCTTGTAGACATGGCAGACTTTGTTCAAAATAATTTTGGCGGTTCCCAGTCATCCGAATCAGGTAGCGGGAGTGCCTTTACTTCTGAGTATATAGCAAGCGGACTTTTCAACGACTTTTCATCAAATGTGTATTCGGACGGGAACGTTCAATCTGATACCAGTCATGAGATTTCTGCTTCGGTCAGCAGTCAGAACAAGGTTTCTTCAGATTTGCATTCCAGACCGCTTCAGCAGGGAGAGAATGTAAGTACAGTGCTGCCGCAACAGAGTTTGGGAAGAACGGCAAAATTGATGATTGGAAATGGGTACAGCGGATTGGTTTTATACTGTGGAGGCAACACTATTGAGGTTTTCATTGAAGATTACCGAGATCGTACATTTACCTATTATCGATATTGGGATTCTCTTGATGGCTTTTTCACCATATATGATGACGCTTCTCTTCCTGCCGGTATTAAATTCAGGAAGCCGCTGTCTGCCGGGGCAAATCAGCAGACAACAAAAAAGCTGTACGGCGACCTGCCTCTTGCGGAAACGATGTATGATTATGCCGAACTGTATACGAACGGTAAATTGGATGGCAACAAGGTCAGCCACGTCGTTTTTAACAGAATCGCGGATAAAAAATTAGTGACAGAATTTGCTATCGGAGCATATACAGAGGATGGAGGAGGTCGCGGAGCAAGCAGTTGTGAGGATAAAACCGCCATGTACAATATACTGAAGGTTTTGGCAAAGCATGATCAATACCATATTGAAAGTGATATGGCAGGATTTTATCGGTTTTGGGATCCGAAAAAACTGAAAGGATCAGATACGCGGTATATGCTCATTTGTTCGGTCGGAGACTATTCACGCGACGTCATACTCGGGCGGGATTCCAATAAAAAGCCTTTTATTTGCTATTCAGACGCATATTATTACTATATTACAGAACAGGAATATGCCGATCTGAGCAGCCAATGCAAACAGGCTGCCGCGCAAGCAAAACAAGAGCATGATGCAAGGACGGGCGGCTAGGTAACATCCTTGTCACAATAAACTGTTAAAAAAGAAAAGGATGCCGTGTTGTCTTGGATTTCAAGACGACGCGGCATCCTTTTTCAGAGGCTTGTTGCTTTGAGTCAAACGAGCCTTTTTTAGAGCTTTGAGAGAGTGCTTATGCATTTGCTTTCCATAAGCCGTGCAAATTGCAGTATTCCAGAGCTGCAATGACTTCATCATCATCGCAAACCATGAAGCAGGCTTCCGGTTTGTCGCCGGGAGCGAGACATTTACGCTGGTTGCCCTGAGTGGTATGCAGACAAATCCATTCTATGAAGTGCTCCTCGGTCATAGGATGGGGTATCGAGCCGATTTTGACAGTAACGCGATTTTTCTCTCTGGTAATTACCGGCACGTGTTTTTCGTGCGCGGCGTCCACGGTGTTGGGAATCAACTCCTCCATTTTTTCACCGCAGCAGATAACTGGCACACCGGAATTTTTAGCAAACGCAATAATGTTTCCGCAGTGTTTACAGACGTAAAATTTCAGTTCCATACGATAACCCCTTTCTTTGTAACAAATTGATGTTTTGATAAACAGACGGAGATATTTTATCCGCCTATTCTCATTATAGTATTTTTTGAGGACAAGTCAATAAAATTCCATATTTTCCCAAAATAAAAGGGACTTATTTTTAACAGACGGTATGCAAAAGGATAACTTAAGGCAATATTGGCGGATTGGTATTTTTGTGCTTGCGCAACCGGTGTTGCTGTGATATAATGTTCCTAAAAGTATGTTGCGCCTTTGGAAAGATTGAAAAGCGTTTCATTATTCATTGTTATATATATAAAAGCATCTTATCGGAGGTTATCACAATGCTGTCAAATCATGAGAAAACAATGGAAAAAATAGTATCCCTTTGTAAAAGCCGGGGATTTGTATATGCCGGAAGTGAAATTTACGGCGGTCTGGCAAATACATGGGACTACGGACCGTTGGGCGTGGAATTCAAGAATAACGTCAAAAAGGCATGGCTCAAAAAGTTTGTGCAGGAATCAAAATATAATGTCGGATTGGATTCCGCATTGCTGATGAATCCGCAGGTGTGGGTGGCATCCGGACATGTGGGAGGATTTTCTGATCCGCTGATGGATTGCAAGGACTGCAAAACCCGCCATCGTGCAGATAATTTGATTGAGGATCAGACCGGTGTTGCACCGAATGGTTGGACTGATGCACAGATGATGGATTTTATCCGCGAAAAAGGGGTAAAATGTCCCAATTGCGGCAGTGCCAACTTCACCGAAATCCGTAAATTTAATTTGATGTTTAAAACCTTTCAGGGCGTCACCGAGGATGCCAAAAACGAAATTTATCTGCGCCCTGAAACCGCGCAGGGTATTTTTGTAAACTTCGCAAATATTCAGCGTACCACTCGTAAAAAACTGCCTTTCGGAGTCGGGCAAATCGGAAAATCGTTCCGAAATGAAATTACACCCGGCAACTTTACCTTCCGCACCCGCGAATTTGAACAGATGGAGCTGGAATTCTTCTGCAAACCGGGAACCGATATGGAGTGGTTCCTGTACTGGAAAGATTATTGTAAAAACTGGCTGTTGTCATTGGGTATTAAAGAAGAAAACATTCGATTGCGCGATCACGATCCGGAGGAACTTTCTCATTATTCCAACGCGACCACCGATATTGAATTTGTGTTCCCGTTTGGTTGGGGCGAGCTGTGGGGAATTGCGGATCGTACAGATTTTGATTTGACGCAGCATATTAATCACAGCGGAAAAGCACTGGATTATTTCGACCCGGAAACCAATGAACGTTATGTCCCTTATGTTATCGAGCCGTCATTGGGTGCTGACCGTGTTGCACTCGCATTCCTTTGTGAAGCCTATGACGAAGAAGCGGTCGGGGATAATGATACTCGGGTTGTGCTTCATCTTCATCCGGCACTGGCACCTTTTAAAGCATGTGTTCTGCCGCTTTCCAAAAAGCTGGGAGAACAAGCGGATGCAGTGCGGGAAATGCTTTCCAAACACTTTATGGTAGATTATGACGACGCCGGTTCCATCGGCAAGCGTTACCGCCGTCAGGATGAAATCGGCACGCCGTTTTGCATCACCTACGATTTTGAAAGCGTGGAAGATGGCTGTGTAACGGTTCGCGATCGTGATACCATGGCGCAGGAGAGAATTGCTGTTGATAAATTGGTTGAATTTATCCGCGAGAAAATTGAATTTTGATTAACTAATAAAAAAGTGAGCCGTTTCGGAAATCGGAACGGCTCACTTTTTTATGCTGCCGTTTTTTAAGCACAGCCATATAATTGCCCAAAACGGTAACTGATTGCTAAGATGAAAATTTGTTTTACATAGATGGCAATTTTTTACATGATACGACATATATTAGTGATATACTAATACACGCAACGGCAGAAGCCGTTTTTTATTATGCGCAAATAAAAAGGATGAAAATAAAAAATAACATCTTAATTTGTGACCGGCAGGAGACCGATAACCGCTATAATAAAAACAAAAGCAAAGGCAAAAGCCTCTACGCGCCGTATAGCATGCGGCTAAGTCGGTACAACACGCCGCTGGATTTATGCTGTAAGATACATAAATAATCCATTCGATGTCATCTGGTTAAAAACAGGAATATAAAATTTCTAAAAAATGGTATTTTGTGACTGGCGCGTGACTAGGGGGTATTAAACTGTCAGTATGATGTAGAAAGACGGTCTGGATTATTTGCCGGTTTTACAGAAAATACAAGAAGGAAAGGAATGAAACCAATGGCGCTGATAACAAGCGTGGCGGCAAAAGCACATGTTCAGGTAGATTCTTATCAAGACAAAGAATTACAGGGCATTGTTTACAGCGCGTTTTACAAAGCGCGTGTGCCGTTCCGAAACACTTACGAAATGATGTCTGTTTTGGAAAGCTTGTTTGATAAATTACATTTCCCGCAATCGTCAATGTCTCACAGGCGGTTTGGGAAAAGCCCCAATCAAAAATTGATAAGGAAATCAGGTGAACGGATGGAACGGCAAGAACCACTTTCCGGGAAAGCCAACTTTGTTGTTCATGTTCAGTTTCGTCAAAATGCTACTTGGCAGGGAACAGTACAATGGGTGGATGCGAACAAAACACAGCGTTTTCGCAGTGCGCTGGAACTGCTGAAATTAATGGACGAGGCGCTTGACGGGAACGACGAGATAACAGTCAATTGGGAGTCAGAAAACGAATAAAGGTTACGAAGTGTACGAAGAAAGGATGATTTTTGGCATGAAACTTGGAAAACGCATTGTCAGCTTATTGGTTTCAACGGCAATCGCAATTACATCATTGATACCAATAAATCTTATGGCGTTTGCTGCTGACCCGAATTATCAGTACTACAATGATTTGCAGTATCCTGATGCGGGCGCAGTGAATTTGGAGAAAACAGCAACGCTGGTAGCAGGAACGGCAAACCAGTGGGATATCCAACTGAAAGTACAGGGCAAGAATATGCCCTCAAAACCAACCGATGTGGTTTTGGTGATTGATACTTCGGGAAGTATGAATTATTCTGCGGGTACAACTGAGGATTTGCTGACTTGTAATGAAGAGGCTCATGAACACAGCAGCAGTTGTATCGGATGTGGGTATGCCGAAGAACATACTCATAGAAGCAATAAGTGCGGAATGAGCTGCAATTTGCAGGAACATACCCATAATTGGAGATGTTATGATTTTTTTGGAAATCTCACCTGCGGTAAGACAGAACATACCCATACAGACGCTTGCTTTAAGTGCGGCAAAGTGGCTCATCAGCATAGCGACGATTGCTACACCTGCGGCAAAGAGGAGCATACTCATAAGGTAAACACCAATGATACCAGCCCGTCCGACGGCGAGTATTGCTATAAGAGCAGAATGCAGGTTGCGAAAGAGGCATATGAAGCCTTTTTGACCAGAGCGGCAAGTTCTACGGTGTCTTTGCAATTCGGCGTAGTTTCTTTTGAAGGTTATGAAAATGTAGAGCAAGCATTAACGACCGATATTCAGTCTGTGAAAGATGCGATTGACGGATTGGAAGCCGGCGGCGGAACCAATATGCACGGCGGTATTCGGGAAGCGCAGAAAATGCTTTCCAACGGCAGAACGGGCGCCAATAAGGTAATGATCGTTCTCAGTGACGGTTTGCCGACTTATGCGTATGATAAAAGCGGAAACCGTATCGGAAACGGCAGCAGCACAACAGATGCAATTGTTACCGCAACCAAAGGCGCAGCAGATGCAGCGGATGCGGCAGGAATAGATGTTTACACCATCGGCTACAATCTGGATGACGATTCCGTTATGTCTTATTGCGGAAAAGACGGTTATTATTCGGCAACCGGAAGCGGCTTGACAGATACTTTGCTGGGATTGATTGGAAAGTTGATTTATGCGGCAGAGGATGCTTTTGTCATCGACCCAATGGGTCCGAAATTCAACTTGAACATTGCAGGCAGCAGCTTCAGCGCTTCTGATTATACGGTTACGCCGGAAGGCGCTACGGTTACCTATGATGCTGCTACTGAAACACTCCGTTGGAATATCGGTAAGGTTGTGGAAGGGCAGAGTATTACGCTGACCTATCGCGTTACTATTGATGACGATGCCGTATCTGATGTATATTATCCGACAAACGGAACAACAACAATGTATTATACCGATGCGAAAGACCGGGATGCAGCGAAAGATTTTGTCGTTCCGGAAGTTCAGATCGGAAAAGGAACCATTACCGTACTCGGTTATTTAGTAAATGATCAGGGACAGCCGATCAGCCAGGACGGACGTGTCGTGAATTCGCCTGAGCAGGCATACCAGATCTATACCGAGCAGGGTGCTTATAACTTAGGTCAGACACATACTGTCACTGCAAAGGACAAGGCACCTACCTATGAGTTGGTGGGCGAGTCTTCCAAGCAAGTTTCTTTGACTGTATCTCATCCGACTGAAAAGGTTTATTTCCAATATAAAGTTGCTCCGGAAAAGGGCAATATTAAAGTGGAATATTTCTATGAGACAACAACCGGCGAAGTAAAAGTCGGGGAGGATGCGCTCTTTACCGATGTGGTAGATACTGCGTTTAACGCTTCTTCCATCAACGTCAGCAAGAACAGAAATGATATTCCTGCTGATATTCGCGACAACTATGATCAGGGAACCATCGAGACTTCTCCGGTGCCTTCCAAATATATCAGCGGCACACAGATCGTTAAGGTGTTGTACCGCCATGCAAAAGGCAATGTTGTGGTAAGATACTATGATCTTTCTAACAACAGCGCGTTTTTGGGCGATAACAATTATATGACCAATGCTTTTGTCGGTACAGCAATCGATACAAGCAAAATTAACATGAATGCGTATAAGCCGAATGACAACTATAATAACGGTCAGTTTATCGGCACGCCGGCAACTACTGTCAGCAACGGAACCACATATATTGATATCGGCTATACCAAGATCCAGGCAGGCTTAACCGTCAATTATGTCTTTATCGGTGGTGAACGTCCGTCTACTGCTCCTGCAAACGGTACAATCACTGTAAACAAGGGCGATGTCATTGATGTTGACGGCAAAAAGCTTGATTTCAAAGACTTCCATTATAGTTATGTAGAAACCGAGGTAACCGGTGGCCTTACTTTTGCTGATAGCAAATACACCATGACCGGAACCTCTGCGACCATCACTATTACTTATGAAATGGAAAAAGTGACTGGTCGGGTAGATCATAAATATAATCTCGCAGATGGTACTGTTGAAACGGTAACCGGAACGACTGCTACGATTTATCGCGGTGAACAGTTTACCGTAACCGGAACAGTATTTACGTACAAAGGAGTAACATATCAGCTCAAAACCGGCGTTACTCAACCGACAGCAGGTAAAGTTACATTGACACAGGACACGGTATTCACTTATGAATATGTGCCGGTAATGCATGCCGTTACGGTTCAGCATAAATATGAGGATGTTGCGACAGCTCAGAAAGACGCTGCGCAATCCGGAAGTTATGCAGACGGTACAACCGTTAATCCCGGCAGCTATACTGCCAACACCCAAAATGGCAGATATGTTTTGGTGAGCAGAGATCCTTCTGCAAGCTTTACGTTAAAGAGTGATGCAACTGTTACACTGTATTATGAATTGGCGAAAGCGCCGCTTACTATCGTGCACAGATATCCGAACCTGGATCCTGTTTCGGTAAACGGCGGAAGCTATAAAATTGATACTCAATTGACAGTAGGCACTGTTGCAGTGCCGGATACCAAAGGCGGTTTGTATACGTTTAGCAAATATCAGTTTAACAATGCTGATATTGCAGGCACAGCGACTGTCAATGTAGTACAGGGCGGTATCACAATCTATGTTGACTATGTCAAAACTCAGGTGCCGGTACAGGTAGTACACACCTATCCGGGAATTACCGAAAACGGTGTTGCAAAAACAGATGTTTCGGTATCAATGGGCAACCGCGATGCGGGTGCTAACTTTGCAACCAATACAGTTCAGACATTAACAAATAACGGCAGATACCAAGTGACATCGGTACAATATCGTGCATTTAATGGAGATGAAACCAGCTTAGCTGACACTACACTGAATGCAACGCTGAATACCGGTTTGAGCGGTTTGGTGATTGTTGTCACTTATGGCTACACCGAGGCGAGCATAACCGTAAATCATCATTATGCAGCAGGCGTGTCCGTGCCGGCAGCAGATGTTAACGGCAGTAAAACAACGGCTTATGTGAACGATGTCGTTACTCCTTATGACAGCGCAATCACATCCAAAAACGGTTATATCTATACAGTATCTCAAGTTAAGGTAGACAACAATGCGCTTGCAAATATGGCTACCGATACGCTGACCATCAGCGGTGATCATGTGATAGATATTTATTACACCATCGTACCGGCAACAGTCAATGTAACACATACCTACGAGAAAGCATTTGAAACAGATGTACCGAATGCGGATATCGTAGATCCGTCTGTTACTGTGGATGCAAACACCAATTTCAGTACCGGATCCATTCATTATCAAACCGACAACGGAAAATATGCGGTGAAAGAAATTCGGGTTGTTGACAACAGCCAACAGGGCTATTACACTGTTTCAAATCCGCAGAATATCAACGTAACTTCTGCCGGAATCCAAATCATCGTGGTATACAGCCGTGTCGCTGCAGCGGGCGTAGAGGTTCGTTACACCTTTGATGACGGAAAAGAAACCATTACAGAACCGCAACAGGGTCCGTTCTATGTAGGTGATCAGGTTACACCGAGTGACTATATCAAATCATTTGATAACTACACTGTGGGAACTCCTTCTCCGTCTGCGGTTCAGACTTTGACCGAAAGCCAGAAACTCGTAATTACCATTCCTTATACTCGCAAGAAAGCAAATGTAAATATTTCTCATATCGGCGTCACTTACAATGCGGACGGTACACAGAGCACCGTACCGAATGTAACATTAGACAGCAGTACTTTATATAATCAATCTGTTGGTGGCAACATTACTACTGCTTCCTATAAATTGACTGACGCAACAAAACTGCAGGGCTTTGTTTATGACAGAGTCAGCGCAGATTCGATTACAGTATCAGAGAATGGCAATACCATTATTTTCTACTATAAAAAATATCTCCCCGCGAATATCACAATTAACCATGTCGGAACAGTTTACAATGCTGACGGTACGGTGAATACCGCAAATGTAAATCTGGGCAGTGACAGTGATACTGCTAATCGCGGCGCAACGGTTACTTCAGCTGATTATCAGCTGACTGCACAGGAATTGCCGGAAGGATACAGCTTTGTATCTGCCGATCCTGCTTCCATTACAGTTGACCAAAACAGCTATACCATTACAATCAACTATAAAAAACAGCTTCCTGCTGACATCACTGTGGAGTATATCGGAACAATTTACAATGCAGACGGTACAGTGAACACCTCCAACATTGATTTGGGAGATGGTAGTTTCTCCGCAATGCCTGGTACCACGGTAACTCCGGCAGATCACAAGTTGGCGGCTGATCCGGAAGGATATGCATATGAAAAGGCAGAGCCGGCTCCGTTTACAGTAAAAGAAAACAAGTACACCATACGGGTTTACTATCAGAAGAAGTTGCCGGCAGATATCGCCATCAACCATATCGGTATCATTTACAATGCAGACGGCACTGAGAACAAGAGAGAAGATCTCGGCAATGGCGGGATTCAAGCAGTAGCAGGTGCCAACGTTGCTGCAACCGATTATGTTTTGACCAGCTTACCGCAGGGCTATGCTTATCATAATGCGGATCCTGCAACAATAACGGTAACAAAAAATAAATACACAATTAACATTTACTATCATAAACAGCTTCCTGCTGATATCACTGTGAAGTATATCGGAACGATTTACAACGCAGACGGCACAGTAGCTCAGGAAAATATCAGTGTGGGCGCAGATAAAAACTTTACTGCAATGCCTGATACCACAGTAACCCCTGCAGACCACAAGCTGTCTGCTGATCCGGAAGGATATGCATATGAAAAGGCAGACGATGCGTTTAAAGTAGCCAAGAACAGCTATGTTGTTAAGGTTTATTATAAGAAACAACTCCCTGCAGACATCACTGTGAAGTATATCGGAACGATTTACAACGCAGACGGCACAGTAGCTCAGGAAAATATCAGCGTTGGCACAGACAAGAGCTTTACCGCAATGCCCGGTACCACAGTAACTCCGGCAGATCACAAGTTGGCGGCTGATCCAGAAGGCTATGCATATGAGAAGGCAGACAATGCATTTGAAGTAACCGCAAATAACCATGTTGTTAAGGTTTACTATAAGAAGGTTTTGCCTGCTGACGTTACGGTAAATCACATTGGAATTACCTATAATGCAGATGGCACCGAGAACAAGCGAGAAGAATTTGAAGGCGGTCAGAATTTCAAAGCAGAGGCAAATGCCACAGTAAATGCATCTGATTATGTTTTGAGCGAACTGCCCGAAGGCTTCCGTTTTGATCATGCTGACCCGGCAACCGTAACAGTAACCGAGAACAGCCACGTAATCAACATTTACTACAAGAAACAGCTCCCTGCAACGATTACCGTTAACCATATCGGAACAATTTACAATGCAGACGGCACAGTAAATACAGCAGATGTTGACTTGGGCAACGATTCTGATACAGTTATGCCTGGTGAAACGGTTGAAGCACAGAATTATGTTTTAGCTGAATTGCCGGAAGGATATACCTTCAAATCTGTTTCTCCTGAAACTATTTTGGTGGAAGAGAACACTTATGTTATTACCATCAACTATGTAAAGACGCTTCCGAAAGAGATTGAGGAGGAAGACCCGCCGTTAAATCCGCCGGAGCCTCCGAAGGAGATTGAGGAGGAGGAACCGCCGAAGGGTGCACCCGAAACCGGAGAAACCATACCTCCTGTTGTACCGATGCTGATGATAGCCGGTGTGGTCTTAGGAATCCTGTCTTTCAAAAGAAAAAAAGAAGAAGCATAATCCGAAAAAACAGCTAACAAACACCCGCCGTCTCCTGTGATGCAGGAGACGGCGGGTTTGCGTTTTCTTTGAATATTTTCCGGTTAATCGGCTATATCTGCTCCGTAGATTTCTCCCGAAAAAAGAGAGGCCAGAACACAACACGCGCTTCCAAACAGCGGGGCTTCGGTGCCGAACGAAGAAGGACAGATTTCTACTCTTTTATAACCGGAGGAAAAAATGCTTAAATTGATTTCATCTGACAGCCTGTCGAGATACTGTTGCGGCAGATAGCTTCCCTCGTGCCCGATGATGATCACTTCGGTATCTAAGAGGTTGACCATATCAGTCAGCGCAAAAGCAAGTTTGTCGGTCATGTCTTCTAAAATAGGAATCGCCCGCCAGTCATCAGCAACCATGCGAAGCTGATCAGCGGTTAGGGATGACATGTTACAAGCTTTTTTGATGCGATTTAAAATTAACGGCATACTGATATAAGCTTCCAGACAGCCTCGTCTTCCGCAACTGCAGATAGGACCGTTCATGTCAAGGGATAGATGACCAATTTCTCCGGCGGTGTCGCAGCTGTCGCGGAAAAGCTGTCCGTCCGAGATAATGCCGGAGCCGATACCATTGGTGATTCCGAGATAGATAAAATTGTTTATATTTTTCCAGCGACCGAATAATTTTTCCGCCAACGCAGCAGCTTTCATGTCATTGTGCAGCAATACCGGCAATCCGTACCACTCTTTCAGCAGACGAACAATGGGAAAATTTTGAATGCCGAAGAAATTGCGCGGATTTAGCAATAACCCTGACCGAATATCCAGCAGACCGATTGCAGAAACACCGATACCGAGAATTTTCTCTGTTTGAGCAGCAAGCATATCATCGGTGAGCATGCGTAGCTTGTCCCGCAGACTTTCTGCCGTTTCATCTTGCAACACCACCGATTGACGGTATTTTTCCTGCAATTTCAGATCGGTGCAGATGACAGAAAGAGAGTCACGGGAAAGATAGATTCCGGCTACTAACGGAGCATGGGGAGCAATGTCCAGCAGCACCGGATTCCTGCCGGCACCTGAAACGGGAGCGGCTTGGGTTTCGGTGAGATAGCCGTTTTCTATCAGTTCGGTCACAATGTTGCTGACCGCCATTTTGGTTAATCCGATATGTTTGGCAATCGTGCTGCGGGACAAACCGCTTTCTACCGAAACCATTTTTAAGACCAATCCGCGATTGGTGTGCTTGATATCCGAACTGTTGATTCCTTTTTTTATCGGCATAATAAAATCCTTCTTGTCTGGTAAATGATGTCTGCCGGACAAATCAAAATAGATTTGCCCTTGCGATGATCGACGGAAGAAAAGCAGATATTTTTCAAAGAAAAATCAATAAAATATTTCCGATGTGCTTGACAATCCGATTGATTCTATTATATAATAATTATATTAGTAAAGTCAATTTACAAATAAATGAATTTGTTTAATTTTTATGGAAAGGAAGGATTGTTGAATGAAAAAAGTTTTGTGTATCGGAAGTGTGACAACGGATGTCATTGTAAAACCGGTTAATCAGGTTCCTACACCGGGTGAATTGTGGTCGGTAGATGGCGTTTCTACTCATGTAGGAGGTTGTGCTTCTAATGCGGCGATCGATCTGGCGAAATTAGGGGTGCCGGTTACTTTATCTTGTAAAGTCGGAAAAGACAGCTTTGGTGATTTTGTCATTAAAACCGCCAAAGAAAACGGAGTAAATACAGACGGAATCGTAGCGGATGAAACAGTAGCCACAACGGTTTCTATTGTGTGCATCAACTCTTCGGGTGAACGCAGCTTTTTATATTATCCGGGTTCTGCTGCGGCATTTCGGATGGAAGATGTGACAGATGAACTGATTGACTCGGTTGATATCGTTTTTGTAGCAGGAGCAATGCTGCTGACTGAATTTGACGGGAATCCCTGCGCGGAGTTAATGAAAAAAGCGCGTGCAAAAGGAAAAATGACTATTATGGATACCGCATGGGATTTTGAAAATAAATGGCTTCCGAAAATCGAAGCGGTTATTCCTCATCTGGATTTGTTTATGCCCAGTTATGAGGAGGCAGTGAAACTGTCTGGAGAAACTGATGTTCCGAAAATAGCGGCATTTTTCTTGAATATGGGAGCAAAAAGTGTTATAATTAAAGTCGGAAAAGACGGCGCATTTATCCATGAGCCCAATGGGACAGAGTATACTTTGCCGACCTATCTTCAATACAAACCGGTTGATACCACCGGAGCGGGCGATTCTTTCTGCGCAGGCTTCATTGCAGGGCTAGCACAGGGATGGGATTATCGGGAATCCGGACGTTTTGCCAATGCGGTCGGCACCCATTGTATCTTAGAAATCGGTGCTTCTACCGGAATTGTGCCGATTCCTCAAATCTTAAAGTTTATGGAAGAAAATCCACTCTGATACATAGAAAGGAATGATTGTGATGAAAAAAGAAGTATATGAAAAGTGCCGTCAGCGCGCATTGGAGTTCTATGAAAAAGCACATATCGTTTTGACACAACAGGAAAAAGATAATCTGGAAGTGGCAGATTTCGGATTGAATGACGTAGATGCTACCGGTTTGGAAATTATTACTTATGTCAACACCGAGAAATGCTGCGCAAAGGAAATGGTGTTGTTTCCTCATCAGACTTGTCCGGAGCATCGCCATAAACCGCTGGGAGACTATCCGGGTAAAGAAGAAACTTTCCGCGTTCGTTACGGAACCGTGTATTTGTATGTAGAGGGAGATCCGGTTGCTGCTCCGGCAGTACAGCCGCCGGCAGGCAGTAAGGAATTTTATACCGTATGGCATGAAATTGTTCTGCATCCGGGTGAGCAGTATACATTGTATCCGAATACAAAACATTGGTTCCAGGCGGGTAGTGAAGGTGCTGTGGTCTCTGAATTCAGTACCAAGAGCTATGATGAGTACGATATTTTTACCGACCCGAATATCCAGAGAATTCCAGAAGTAGAGGAATAGTCAACAAGAAAGAATTTGTTACCTCATTTAGAAAAGGAATGATAAAAAATGTTAGTAAATTTAAACGACGTACTGTTGGACGCAAAAAAAGGGAAATATGCGGTCGGTCTGTTTAATACGGTCAATCTGGAAATGGCAAAGGGTGTTATCGGCGCAGCAGAAGAACTTCATTCTCCTGTTATTATCGGAACCGCAGAGGTATTGACCTGCTACTCTACCATTGATGAGCTGGCTTATTTCTTGATTCCGATGGCAAAAAAAGCGAAAGTTCCGGTAGTGCTCCATTTTGACCACGGCTATACCGAGGATTTGATCAAAAAAGCAATTCGTTACGGATTTACATCGGTCATGTATGACTGTTCGACAATGTCCTTTGAGGATAACATTGCGGCAGTAGCACGGATGGTAAAATACTGTCATCTCCGGAATGTAACGGTAGAGGGTGAGCTGGGACATGTCGGCGCAAACGAGGGCGGCTCTGCGGAAGGAAATGATACCGGCTCCATTTATACCGATCCGTTTGAGGCACAGACCTATGCAGAGCGCACCGGAGTAGATGCATTGGCGATTGCAGTCGGCACAGCGCATGGCGCATATAAGAGCAAGCCGAAACTGGATTTTGAGCGGATGACTACCATTTCGAACATTGTAAAATCGCCATTGGTGCTGCACGGCGGTTCGGGATTGTCGGATGAAGATTTTAAAAACTCGATTGCACATGGTATTTCCAAAGTAAACATCTTTACCGACATCAATGCGGCAAGTGCGCAAGCAGCAGCGGCGACTTATATGGTAAACACGGGAATGACCGATATGATGCCGAAAATTATTCAGGCAATCAAAGAGTCCGCGATGGAAAAAATGCGGATATTCGGCAGTGTCAACCACGGTTAAGTAAATTATATCCAACGGAAGAAATGTGAAAAAGCCCCATGGAAACATAAATATTGTTTCCGTGGGGCTTTTGGCTATATTATTATGTGTTAGTTCCCATCACATCGCTGGATCCTAAATGAACCTCTTTTTTCTTAAAATCAAAATCCTTAAAATATCGAACATTTTGAGGTGTTCCGCTGGCAGGAGGAAATTCGAATCCGGGGTGTTTTACAACGGGGCAACTCTCTTTTTTGAGATTTTGAATAAACTCTTCCGGCAGGTTTAGAATACTTTGGATTACCTCCTTAGGTGTGTTGGCCATCCATTGAGCCAGAGACATATCGGAGAAATGGCTGCTGTTGAAAAATTCCAAAAAAATTAACTTTTCCTTTCCAATATTTTGAACGTAATGAAATCCTCCTACCGGTACATAGCCTACATCACCGGCGCGATAGTTAAATGTTCGCGCTTTTGGGCCGGGCATAAATACAGTCATGCGAGCCTCGCCCTGAATATAATATTGGAACTCATCATTGTTAGTGTGCCAATGAATCTCTCGCATAGCACCGGGTTCTACCTCTACCATAGCACAAGCCACTGTGTTGCAGGCGGGAAAATTTCTGTTGTCCAGAATTCTAATACAACCGCCCTCGCATTGCATCGGTTCTACATTGATTAATTCGTGTTTATAAGTGTTGGGGACATTTCCATAAGGTGATTGTATCGTCTGCGATTCCAGCGTGCCGGGATCGCACCCATCGGTAATATAGACTTCTTCGGTAGGAATTTTGTCAAATGCGGATTCATGACACCCAAAATTAGCAGACAGTACATCTTTTGGCAAATGTGAAAACAGCTCACTGATTGAAAAAGTATGATTTTCGGAATAATCTCCTTTGTCAAAGAGCATCAGAAATTCACAGCCCTCATGTAGGCCTTGGATCGAGTGCGGTATATTTTTTGGAAAAATCCAACCTTCTCCGGGCTTGCAGTCAGCTATAAAATTTCTGCCCATTTCATCTACTGCAGTGACTCTTGCTCCACCTACCAGCACGAAGCCAAATTCAGATTGTTGGTGTGAATGCATCTCTCGGACCCCCGGAGACAAATTCATATCTACAATCGCGAATGTATCCGAAACAGGCAACTCTCGTTTTGTAATTTCACGAGACCATCCTCCGGGCTTTATATCCATGTGTGTATCTGAAAATGAAAACCGCAAATTGGGAAGCAGCCCGTGGTCGGTAGCAGGTGGAACTATCATATCAGGGTTTTCTTCATCCCGCTTTAAATCTCGCGGTCCCAAATCAAGTGCACCCGCTCCATCACTTCGAATTGGTTCGGGGCGCTGAAATTTTTTAAGCTGATCCAATTTTTCCTGCATCCTATCAAAATAGTGACGATTCATATTAAATATCCTTACCATAAAGTATAAGGATATTATTTTCTTAGAAGTAAAATTTTATACATTTAAGGATGCAATCATCTTAATGTGTTCTGACGAATTCGGTGTTTCTCTACATGTTCATCGATGATTTTATATGTTTGCTTGATCTCTAATATGATAAGAATATTTTTCCTTTGTGATCAATATAATGTTTATATATTTGATGGAGTGGAGAGCAAGTATGAAGAAACTAAGATTCTATACCATTATGGGAATAATGTTTGTAATAATATTTGGAATTATATCTCACTTCATTTATGAATGGACAGGAAGTCATTTCATAGCTGGATTATTCTTTCCGACAAACGAATCCACATGGGAACATATGAAGTTGGCTTTTTTTCCCATGTTAGCATATTCTCTTTTTATGGACTACAAGCTAAAAGAGGAATATCCTTGCGTCACATCCTCGCTGTGCATTGGAGTAATATTAAGTACAGTGCTAATCCCTATTATTTTCTATACTTACACCGGAATATTAGGTTATAGTATTTCCGTGTTAAACATCGGTTATTTTATAATATCCATAGTGGTTGCGTTCATAGTAGTGTACCGCTTAACTGAATCTTGCAAGGCACAAAAATTTGAATGGGCATTGAAGATGTCTGTACTATTGCTGATGTTGCTGTTTTTTGTTTTTACAGGTTTTCAGCCTAATATTGCGTTGTTTATGGACCCCACCGTGTAAAATGTATTGTTGCTTGCATAATAGAAAATCCCGAAGTATTGAAAAACTTTGGATAAGTCATGACCACCTCTTTTTGAGGTGGTCATGACTTATAAATATAACACAAATCCGAACCCTTTACCAACAGGTATAAGGTTCGGATTTGACTGTTTTGGTGGAGACGAAGGGGATCGAACCCTCGACCTTCTGAATGCCATTCAGACACGCTCCCAACTGCGCTACGCCCCCAAGCAACAAATATTATATCATGAAATAAAAAGAAAATCAAGATTTTTTTCAAGAAATACCGAATAAATTTTGCGGATTGGATGATAAAACGGCTGTTTGCATTCAACAAGGGGTAAATCACCGTCATTCAACGATTTATATCACTCGCTTTTCGTTATATGCCAGTTAATGAAAAACAAGGTTGTCGACGGACAACCTTGTTTCTGACATTTATGCAGTCGTCTTTGATTGTCGCGGCTTCTGATGACGAGAAAATCGACATACAATCAAAAGAAATCCGCCTGACCGGTAATTAGTCCTCCGGATTCGGAGCGCCAACCGGGCAAACACCGGCACAAGCACCACACTCGATGCAGGTATCCGGATCAATTACGTATTTGCCGTCGCCTTCTTTGATCGCGTCAACAGGACATTCAGCCTGGCAAGCACCGCAGCTGATGCAATCATCGTTAATACAATAAGCCATTGATATACACCTCCTTACAGCGATACGATTACATTATCTGTTTCATAAAAATAACCGTTATGAGTTCATTTTACCACATAAATCTTATTTTTCAAGACCTTTTCTCAAAACAAATTATAAACAATATGAATTTATCATGTTTTTCGCTGAAATTGTGCAAATCAACGGTAACCAAAGCAAAAGCACATATGCTTTAATTATCTTCCAAATCGGATAGAGCTTTGATTTCATCTTTTTCCACTCGGATTACTGCATCCCGAATGACTTTCAATTCTTTTTTGTTATAAATGCGCGGCGCTGCATCGGGATTTTTGTCCAGCCGCACTTTAATCATACCGGTGAGCAGATTGGAATCAATCACTTGTCCTTTTCCGTCGGGGGAATTGACAATTGCGCCGACTTTAGGAGTGATCTTTAATAATTGTTCGTAAACATCCTGCTCATATTTCAGACAGCACATCAGTCTGCCGCAGGTCCCTGATATTTTGGTAGGATTGAGCGACAGGGATTGTTCTTTTGCCATTTTGATAGATACCGGCTGAAACTCTCCTAAAAAGGTCGAGCAGCAAAACGGTCTTCCGCAGATGCCTAAACCGCCCAACATCTTGGACTCATCCCGGACACCGATTTGACGCAATTCGATTCGAGTCCGGAAGATCGAGGCCAAATCCTTTACCAACTCGCGAAAATCAACTCTTCCGTCCGCTGTAAAGTAAAAAAGAATTTTATTGTTGTCGAAAGTGTATTCTACATCAACCAGCTTCATGTCCAACTTGTGTTCATTGATTTTTTGCTGGCAGATTTCCAATGCTTCCTGCTCTTTTTTCTTGTTTTCGGTGATTTTTTGTAAATCTTCCGCGGTAGCAATACGGATGACCTTTTTGAGTGGGGATACGATTTCGCTGTCATCCACGATCCGATTGGGCAGAGCCACCTCTCCGCACTCCACGCCGCGGGCTGTTTCCACAATCACCTGTTGACCATTGTTGATTTGTTTGCCGTCGGGATCAAAGTAATAAATTTTTCCGACATTTTTAAAACGGACACCTATAATTTCTGCCATATTTGTAATCATTTCTTTTTCCTTTCGCCGGCTTATGCGAGTATTCCGCTTCCGGAAAGGGAAGAAATGCGCCACACCTCTTTTCAATCAATATTATAAGCGATTATTTTTCTGTTATGTCCTTTATTTTACCGCCCAGCGCCAGTAACGTAAGCGGGATATTTCCGTTAAAATCCAGTTGTTTTTTTATTTGAGAAAACAGCTCATTAAGCTGAACTCCTTGTGATACCGTGATACAATGAGTCAGCTTTTCCGCCTCGGCAGGGAAAGAACTGATGAGATCGTTTTCCCCCGACTTTAAGATGACAGCATCCCGCACTGTTTCGGATAAACAGTCAAGCAGATTGTAAATCTCTTGCTTTTTTCCCTCGTATGCCGACAGCGCTTTGATTAGGGCATACTCGTTTCCCGATACCATTGCCGTTAGTACAGCTTGCTGTCGATCGGCTTCTGCCTGGTAAGCCGCATCAGTCGCCGCATCCAGTGCCAGTCCGATGTTTCCGTGGAAGCGCTCTGCAAGTTCCTTTGCAATCGGCTGTGCGATGCCGTTTTCAATCAGTGCCGTTTGACATTCCTCTTCGGTAACAGAAGATAAAGCAATCGGAACACAACGGGAAATCACCGTTGACGGGATTTTCATACGATTTCGGCAGGTGATAAAGAATACGGTATCCTCGGGCGGTTCCTCTAACATTTTCAATAAAGCATTCTGCGCCTCGGCAGTCATGTCTTCTGCACGGCATAGGATATAAACCTTATAATCTCCATCATTGGGGCGGGTATATACGCTTTCTTTGATATCCCGTACCATTTTAACATGGAAGCTGTTTTTTTTGCTGTCGGACAAATAGAGATGCAGATCGGGATGAATCAGCCGCTCGGTTTTGTAGCAGGCAGAGCAAATACCGCAGGGCTTGTCTCCCGTGCCGGTGCAAAGAATGGCAGAGGCAAACCAGAGCGCAAATCCGGTTTTACCGACGCCGTCCTCGCCTTCGATCAGATAGGCATGACACAAACGCCCACCTTGTATTGCCGCAGTGAGCGTCTGCTTGGCTCTTGTATTTCCGTAAAATTTCTTTGCCATAAATCAGGCTGCCAATCGCCGGCAGATAAGCAAATGCCGGTCGATTATGCACTCCTTTTTCCGTGATAAAACAAAAGTCGCCGCGTTGGGCTTAAATTTTTTCAAACCGTTCGATATTAGTTACAAATACGGTAGCACCGCCGACCGAAACTTCAACCGGGAACGCACTGTATGCACCAACGCCGTATGCCGTAGAGGTGGGAACCATCTGACTTCTGCGCTTGCTGTATTTTGTAATGATCTCAATAACCTTATCAACGTTTTCGTCCTCGGTAGCCACCATAAAAGTGGTGTTTCCCGCCATTAAGAATCCGCCCGTTGAAGCGAGTTTAGTGACAAAAAAGCCCGCCTTTGTTAAAGATGAGGAAACCATAGAGCTGTCATCGTTACTTACAATCGCATAAATCAGTTTCATAAATTCCGCACAGGTTCTTGCTCCTATTGAAAGCAATAAGTATCCTGTGACCGCACCCCGCTTTCTGTAATTTTAATAGAAATCCCATAAAGCTTATCTTTACAACTCTATTTTACCACTTTTACCATAAAAAAGCCACTGTTTTTTAAAATATTTTCCACTTGCGCGTTGATTTTCTCACCCGGAATCACAATCGGCACTCCAGGGGGACAGGAAATGGCAGTTTGAGCGGCAATTCTGCCGTCTGCGGATTGGACAGAGACCGATTCGGAAAGGGAAAATGCGGCCTCTCTCGGAGAGAGAATGACCTCGGGAGGATCATATGTAAACGGGACGGAAGAAATCGGCTGCATATCCAGTTGAGCGATTGCCGAATCCAAGCGTTCCCAGTCGGTCGATGTGTTAAAAGGCGACGCCATGAACACCGAGTACCCGCCGCCGATGTATTCCGGTTCAATTTGATGGGAACGAAAATAAGCTCCTGCCCGGTCATCGGAGTAACCTGCCGCGCCGGTGGATAAGCTCAGTCGAAACGGATCGGATGGTCCGTCAATGATCGGTATTTTTTTGCTGCGGCATTGTTCTTTCAGGCATTTTATTTGCCGTGCCGTCTGCAAATACGCCGCTTTGCCTTCTTCTTTGAGCCATTCCATGCAAAGCTCAATAGAAAGCATAATCAGATAGGACGGACTGGTGCTGCCGAACAGCGCCATTTTGTCTTTCAGTGCGTCGGCAGAGAAGCCGTCGGATAGATGGAGAAAGGCGCCGCCCGTAAACACCGGCAGCGTTTTATGAGCACTGTCACAGCAGAGATCGGCACCCAGCGTCATAGGATGCTGCTGCTCAGACAATACCAGAGCTGCACCGTGAGCGTTGTCTACTAAAAGAAGCAAACCGTTGCGGCGGCATATTTCAGAGATTTGGGCAATGTCGGCAATTCTGCCCAGATAATCGGGTGAGGTGAGATAAACCGCTTTTGCGTGCGGAAATGCAGAAACAGCCTCTGCGATTTGTGACGGCTCTACCGTGCCGCTTACACCGGCAGTATCAGAATATTTCGGGAACACCCAGTGCGGTGTAATGCCCAGTAAAATACAGCTGTTAATAAAGGAAACATGCGCATTGCGCACTGCGATAACCTCGTCGCCGGGATTTAATGCGGCGGCAAGCATTGTTTGAATGCAAAGGGTACAGCCGCCGGCACTGATAATGGTATCGGAAACGCCGTAAAAGTCGGCAATCTGCCGCTCCAATTGACGAATTGCGCCGTTTGCCTGATAAAGAGAGTCTGCACCGGCAATTTCGGTTAAATCAAATCGCTGGATATCGGTCAGCCGGAATGCCGGAAAGTTTCCTTTATGTCCCGGCATATGGAAACGAGACCAGCCGTCCCGGTTATATTGATTCATAAATTGAAGAAGCTGTGTCATGATGACCATACCTTTCCGAATCGCGCGGAAACGATTCTTGTTTTGAGGTTGTATCTGTATCTATATCGGTAACACCGGTTTTATTGAATCATGCTATCTAATCATATCATAGTTTTTCGGTTTTTTCTACTTTTGTTTGCGGCGGGAGATTTTTTCCTGCCGATATTTGTCGGTCTGGCGGAATATGATGGGGCTGAGCAGCAGCAATGACGCTACATTGGGCAGAAACATCAGCAGATTCAGACTGTCTGAGGCCGCCCAAACCAAATCCAGGTTGGCTGTGGCACCGGCGATGATTGCTGCAAAGAAAGCCAATTGATAAATTCGGGTTGTTTGTGGTTTTACCGACAAATACTGTAAACAGCAGACGCCGTAATAATACCATCCGAGCATCGAAGCAAGCGCAAAAAAAGCGGTGCTGACAGCAATAAATCCGGAGGCATATTTTCCGATTGCCGAAGAAAATGCCGCAGTGGTCAGCGCGGCTCCGTTGAGGCCGCTGTTCCATAGTCCCGAGGTCAGAATCACCAAGGCAGTCAGAGTACACATGACTACGGTGTCAAAAAACACTTCAAAAATCCCCCACATTCCTTGCTTTACCGGACTTTCTGCAGCGGCGCTTCCGTGGGCGATCGGCGCGGATCCCAGACCTGCTTCATTGGGCGTTCTGCTCTGCCGCCGTGCGGGCGATGACGGCGTCGGCCTCCGGCACACCGCCGTAGCACACCACCGGCTGCCGACCGAAATTGGAATGCGGAATGAAAAATAACGCCGAAAGCGGTTGGAAGCTGACGGTAATTTGCACTGACGACAAACAAGCAGGCACCCAGATAAAAAAGAGCCATAAAAGGTACCAGTTTTTCACATATCTTCGCGATTTGAACCACTCCGCCGAAAGCGGCTAATGCAACAATCACTGCAAGTGTAATGCCGATTATGGTTTTATTCCAATGAAAGGCGCTTTCCAAGGCGGCAGAAACGGAATTGGATTGTGTCATATTGCCGATGCCGAAAGACGCAAATACGCACACTCCGGCAAACAAGGCGCCGAGTTTCGGAAATCCCAAACCATTTTTCATATAATACATCGGTCCGCCCCGTAGCTGTCCCCCTTTATCTTTCACCTGAAATTCAACCGACAGCAAAACCTCCGCATATTTTGTAATCATTCCTAAAAAGGCGGTGACTACCATCCAGAAGACGGCGCCGGGACCTCCGCTGACAATTGCAGTGGCAACGCCGACGATATTGCCGGTTCCAAGCGTTCCTGCCAATGCGGTTGACACCGCTTGAAAAGGAGTGATCCCGTTCTTTTTCTTGTTTTCTCCCTTTTCCCCGAACAGGTGAATCACCGTTTCTTTCAGCATATCGCCAAAATGCAGAAATTGAAAAAAGCCGGTTCCGATTGACAGGTAGATGCCTGCCGAAAGAAGAAACAACAGCATAAGCGGGCTTCCCACCCGATTTATTTTTTCTAAAAAATCCAGCATAGCTACAACCCTTTCAGCCCTGTTCCTTTTGACACTGTTACATATATATGCAAATACGGCTGATTTTATTTAGATTGATACCAGATATGTGGGGAGACATCGATTCCCCGTTTGTTTTATGCTGAGATTTTTCGATAGAAATTTGATAGAAAAAGGATAATTTTCTTTAAAAATATACTGGACAAACCAAAGAGAAAGTGATATAATTTATCACAGACATTTTGAGATTTACTGTTTGGGGGTATAGCGCAGTTGGGAGCGCGTCTGCTTCGCATGCAGAAGGTCAGGGGTTCGAATCCCCTTATCTCCACCACGTCGGAATGGACTACGCTCCATTCAAAATCCCCAGCCGAATGGCTGGGGATTTTTCGTACCGCTCTGTCATTCCTCCTCTCCGCAAAAAGTCACACTTCGCCTTTGCTGCTCGCTTGCAAGCGCGCTCACGACGCTCCGGCTTGCTGCCAACTTTTTGCGGGTGCGCCTTCGGCGTATAGTATCTTTTTGTTCCCGGTAGACACGTCGGAGCAAAGTCCGCTGTGCTCCGGCTTGTTTTTACAAAAAATAAGCCGTCCGCCCGCTCCTTATTAAGCCGCCGGCGCGCCCATTGCGCAGCGTCTCCGTTCCAAATCAAATCACTGTGCTCGCGCCGGAGAAATG
>ERZ773235.1157-NODE-1157-length-28791-cov-5.276169_pt1 | contig 28791 bp, 22 predicted proteins | sample MGYA00580522_ERZ773235 | MGnify/ENA primary metagenome ERZ773235 (study PRJEB29015, sample SAMEA2737797) | human gut metagenome | biome: human gut; feature: human-associated habitat; material: faeces | place: China | collected 2012 ...
ACCGGGCGAGCCTGTATGTCGATGCGGTATACGGCAACTGGCAGCAGGCCTCCGGGCTGCAAATTCTGCTGGCGACGGTCGCCTTTGCCTTTCAGATTTACGGCGATTTCGGCGGGTACAGCCACATCGCCATCGGCGCGGCGAAGGTGCTGGGCTACGACCTGATGGAGAATTTCCGCCAGCCGTATTTCGCCGTCTCCGTTCGGGATTTCTGGCGGCGGTGGCACATCAGCCTGTCCACGTGGTTCCGGGATTACGTCTATATCCCGCTGGGCGGCAGCCGCGTCGGCGCATTTAGGCGCGCGCTGAACGTCATGGTGACGTTTACGATCAGCGGCCTTTGGCATGGCGCGGCCATGAATTACGTCGCATGGGGTGCGGCGAACGGCGCTTTGCAGGTCGCGGAGAGCTTTCTGCCGCGCCGGTTTAACGAGCCGCGCGGCAGGCTGGGGCGATGCGCGAAGGCGCTGCTGACGTTTATCGTCATCGACGCGACGTGGCTGCTCTTCCGGGCGCATGCGCTGAGCACGGCGCTGCATATGGCCGAGCGCATGGTTCGCTGTGCGGCAGTTGCGCCGATGGCGACGGGCTTCACGTTTCCGCAGGCGCTTGTGCTGGTCGTTGGTCTGGCGGCGCTGGGCGCGCTGGATGCGCTGCACGAGCGCGGACGCACGCTGACCGCGTGGCTGGATCGCCGCCCGGCCGCCCTGCGCATGGCGCTAATGCTGCTGGGCGTGCTGCTGGTGGTGATTTTCGGCGTGTGGGGAACGAATTACGACGCGCAGGCGTTTATCTATTTCCAATTCTGACGCGGGAGGCAGCGAATGAAAAAGAGATTCTGTCTGTTTGCGCTGGCGTTGGCGCTGTCCCTGCTGGCGCTGAACCGCGTCATGCTCCGCGAGGACAGCGAAAAGAAATACGGCGCGTTTTACGGCGAAAAGCAGCCCATCGACGTTTTCTTTCTGGGGACGAGCCACGTCATGGACGCGGTGTATCCCACCGAGCTGTACGACCGGGCGGGGATAACCGGTTACAATCTGGCGAACCCGGCTGAAACGCTGGAGGCGACGGCGTGGACGCTGAAGCTGGCGCTCCAAAGGCAGAAGCCGAAGGTGGTCGTCGTGGATGTGTGCTACATTGACAAAGCGCAGCGCGAAGCGGTATACAGCCTCGAACACCTGTTTTTGGACGCCGTTCCGCTCTCGCTGACGAAATGGCAGGCCGTTCGGGCGCTCTTTCCGGAGGCGCGGCGCGCGGAATACATCTTTCCGCTGGCGGCCTATCACACCCGATGGGAGGAAATGCTCTTTGGCGGCGGCGAGCGGATGACCGATTCCGAGCCGTTTATGAAGGGCGCGGAGCTTCGCGTCGGGCGCGCGCATCCGGCGGCCTTTACGCGCACGACGGAGATGGATTTGACCGAAACCGAGGGCAAGCGGGCGCTGGCGCAGATCATCGAGCTTTGCCGCGCGGAGGGAATCGAGGCAGCGCTGCTGGCCGTGCCCTATCCCGCCGACGAGGCGAAACAGCGGATGATGAACAGCGCGCAGGCGATTGCCGATCAATACGGCGTGCCCTTCTACAACCTGTTTGACGGAAGCGCGGGGGTGGATTTTGAAACGGATTGCTATGACGAGGCTTCCCACCTCAACCCGGACGGCGCGGTGAAGGTGAGCGCTTATCTGAGCGAGCGCCTTGCCGCAGATTTTGACCTGCCCGACCATCGGCAGGACGCGGCGTTCAGCGCGTGGGACGATGCGGTGAGCGCGTATCGTCAGGCGCTCAAGGCTCGTTGGACGGAGCCCTATGGCCTGCGCGAGGGCGAAGCGCCGAAATTTGACAACTGAAATCATTATTCAGCACAAAACGCGGGCGCGCAATGCGCGCCCCTACGGGTACTGCGCAACTTATTGCTTAGACGGAAAATGACCTGATAAAGGGCTCCCTCTTCGAGGGAGCTGGCACGGCGCAGCCGTGACTGAAGGAGTCAGGTAAGCGCGCATCGCGCGCCCGTTATCGGGAATTTTATAAAATTTCGGATTTACGCATTTATTGAACCGAAATTAATAACGCGCCTCTCTCTGCTTTTCGGCAAAGGGAGGCGCGTTGTGTTTGTGGGCGACGATATCAGACTTCGTAAACCTTTTTCGTCGGCGCGAAATCCGAGTTATATGCGATGATCTGGTCAAAATGGTTCTGCGCGGCGATACGCAGCATATCCGCCTGCGTGCAATGGACGCTGTAACGCAGTAGCTGCGCCTTGCCCGCGTGCAGCAGCAGCGAGGCGTGGGTATTCGGCTCGACCGTACCGGTGAAGATCACCCGGCCGCCGCAGATCAGCAGGCGGCGAACCAGACGGCGCGTCTTGATGTCGTCAAGCTGCGGGTCGCAGACGAAATACACGCCCAGCGCGACGAAATCCTCCGGGATGGCGCGGATGAACTTTCCGCTGAGCATATCCTGCACCTGCGGGCGAACCCACATCGCGGTCGCGTCCATGTGCCCCAATTCGGTGATGAAATGGCGGTCGGCGAAGATATCCGTCTCCGGCAGGCGCTCGCAGATGTAGGTCAGAATACCCAGCCCGCGCCCGTAGCGCGGCACGGGGAGGATGACGGGGCGGCCGTCCGCCAGCGCTTCGGTAATCGCGGCGATCAGTGCGTCCACCTGCGCGTCGCGCGAGGCCGAACCGGGCTGCATGCCGTAATCGCAATCCAGCACGGCGAGGTTCGCGCGGATGCCCTCGATCGGGTCGCGGGCGTGGACGCGCGCGCAGTCGTAATAATCGCCGGAGAAGAACAGAGAGCGCCCGTTTTCCGCCATGCGATACCAGACGCTGCCGGAACAGTGGCCGCTGCGCCCCCAAGTCAGCGTCAGCCCGCCGGGAATCTGCGCCTCGGCATAGGGGACGCTCAGCCCCTCCAGCACGAGCGGATCGTCGATGCCCAGCGGAAGCTGACGCGCGGTTTCCGTCGTCAGCACCACGCGCCCTGTGAAGCCGTTGGCGAGCAGATACGGCAGCGCGCCGGATTGGTTTTCGTGCGAGTGGGAGAGGAACAGATAGCGCGCCGCGCGAATCTGTTCGGGCAGCAGATGCGGCAGTTCGTCCCCGCGATAGCAGCGCTGATAGCCGCAATCCATGATGAACGACGCGGTTTCGCCCTCCACAAAATAACAGTGGCGCTGCTGGGTGCAAGGCTCGCCCGTCAAATATAGCTTCATGCCGCCGCTTCCTCCCCGGTTGTAAAAATAAATTTATGAATAGTATAGTACAAAAAGGGAAATGCGTAAACCCGAAAACAGGGCGGGAATTTGGTTTTGTCAAAAAGAACGTGAGGCATGCGATATTTTTTGTGCAGTTTCGGGCGGCAGTCATCCTTTTTTTCGCCGGCAATTCGTGGTACAATAGGGATTAAACGGAATGAGCGGAATAAACCGCTTTTTTTTCAAAAATCAGGAAGAAAACGCGGCGGTGGTTCGTCTTTATGGCGTAGAGAAAAAGAACCCGCCGGGGCGGCGGGAAGGGGTGGCTGCGATGAAAAAGAGGCTGATGGTGAGCCTGGCCGTGCTGATGGCGCTCTGGGGCGGGCAGGCGTTGGCGCAGAGCGCCGTGGTGAACAACGGTTCCGACCCGAACAGCCGATTGAACATGCGCGATCAGCCCAGCAGGGACGCAAGCGCCGTCGGCCAGTTTTACACGGGCACGCCGGTTGAAATCGTCGACGACGCGGGCGACGGCTGGTCGCAGGTGACGATCGGCGGCGGGGTCAACAGCCTGAGCGGCTATATGATGACCCGCTACCTCGCAGAAGACGCTTCCGCCGTTCAGGATATGACCAAAGAGATGCAGGTGGTTTCGCCCTACGGCACGCAGAGCGTCGTCGTGCGCAATACGCCGAGCAACTCCTACGACGCGGTGGCGATGGCGGAGGTCGGCGACGAGGTGCGCGTCATCGGCACAAAGGGCGATTATTACTATGTGCTGCTGAGCGACGGCTCGGTCGGCTGCCTGAGCACGAGCGAGGCGAACTAATCGAACCATCAAATTCCTCCCGATTTGTCAGCTTGTTGACATAAGCAAACTTGGCTTGATACTAATTCTTGTTAAAATGGCTTAATCCGCGCACCATCTTTTTCGCTCTGACTTTGCCTCGTTCCGTTCAACGTACCTCCAGTACGCCTCACTTCACTTGGCTTCGTCAGAAAAAAAATCTGATGCGCTCTGTTAAGCATTTTAACTGCGAATTAGTATGAATAGCAAAATCAAGAAATTCAGCGATTCTTTCACTTGCGGAAAGGGCTATTCTCCCCCTTCGGGGGGAGAATAGCTTTTTGTCTACAGGCTGCGATTTGTTTCTGTCTTCTGATAAGACGAGACGAACCGGGAGGAAATTTCATATTTTTGAACTTTTTTGAAAATTTTTCGGATTTTGGACATTTGGCGGCAAAATCAGTCCGCCTTGGCGTAGCCCACCCGCACGACGATGCCCTGCGCGAAATCGCCGAATTTTTCGCCGAACAGGTTGATGCCGCCGACGTGCGCCGCGTCCGCGTGGATACCGATGCGCAGGGGGATGTATTCCAGCGCGTCGAGCTGCAAATCCGCGACGGTGACGCTTGAAAGCGGCTCGCCGTCAAGCGTGCAGCCGAGGCTGTCGATGCGCCACGTTTTGAGCAGGCCGTATTGGGAGGAGGTGTCGCTCCACCACGACGGGTTGAAGCGGCCGCGCCGCGCGCCGTAATCGCCGGGGCTTGTCCACACGCCCAGCTCCCGAGCGCCGAGGCCGGCGTAAATATCGCTCTTGAAATCCTCGCGGTACATCGGCGCGTTGGAGGAAATCTCCATCGAAATTTCCAGCCACTCCACCTGCTTGGGGTCGATTTCGCCCAGCGAGAAACGGTATTCGACCTCGCCGGATTCAAACCACATGAGCTGCGCGGCGAAACGATCCGGGTGGTAGAACGTGCGCGGCGCGTTGCTTTCGCCGATCCACGCATGCTCGGAGACGAGGCCGCACTCGGGGCGGATCTCCCGCGCGCAGGCATAGCTGCCCAGCGGCAGCTTGAGGGTCAGGGCGCTCACGCCGTCCTGCGTCTCAGGCACGAGATGCAGGCTGACCGAGTCGATGCGCCGGGAGCAGAGCTTCATCGCCCCGCGAATCCCCGGCTGAATCTCCGTGGAAATCAGCCCGGCCTCCTCGAGCTGGCGCACGTTCAGCGCCGCGGTGGAAACCGGCATGCTCAGCGCTTCCGCCAGCTCGTTGACGTTCATGGAGCGGGAGGCCAGCAGGCCGATCATCTTCACCCGCAACGGCGAAGAAAGCGCCTTGGCGACCTGACACAGGCGCTCGATTTGGCTTAAAGAAAAGCTGATGTGTTTGCTTTCGTCCGCATGAAGTGACACGAAACGGACACCCCCCTGTTGTTTAATGAGCGCGAAGAAGGGACGCAAACCCCATGCGCCCCGAAATCAAGATAATTCATTATACAGCATAATTGAAACAAATACAAGTAGGTTTTTTGTCGATCCCTGTAAAATTGCACAAAAAACGCCTTCTTCTCAACGTGTGGGAAGAAGGACGGAAAGGATCAATACTCGGCCTTTACGAAAGCCTTGAATGCGTCGATGGAACGGACGACCTTTTCCGTATCCGTGCAGAACGCGATGCGGAAGTAACCCGGCAGACCGAAGGAATCGCTCGGCACGAGGATCAGGCCGTAGGGCAGCGCCTTTCGGCTGAACGCGGCCGCGTCGCGCTCCAGCGCCTTGGGGAAGAGGTAGAACGTGCCGCCCGGCCGCACGACGTCAAAGCCCAGCGCCGTCAGCGCGTCGTAAAGGAGATTCATGTTCGTCTCATACACGGAGAGGTCGCTGGTCAGGTCGCAGCAATCCGCCGCCGCCAACTGGATGACCGAGGACGGGCAGTTGTGGCCGATGCCGCGCGAAATCTGGCCGCACATGTTGACCAGCATGGCGGAAACGCCGCTCTCCGGGTTTACGGCCACATAGCCGATGCGCTCGCCGGGAATCGACAGGCTCTTGGAGAAGGAATAGCAGGAGATCGTGCGCGGGTAGAACCGCGACGCATACGGAACCTCCCGGCCGTCGAAGGCGATTTCGCGATACGGCTCGTCGGAGATCAGCCAGATGTCGTGGCCGAACGCCTTTTCCTTTTGCAGCAGCAGCGCCGCCATCCGGCGGAGCGTTTCGGCGGAATAGACCGCGCCGGAAGGATTGTTCGGCGTGTTGATGAGCACGGCCTGTACGGAGGGGGTCAGCATCCGCTCAAACGCATCGAAATTGATCTGGAAGGTCTGCGTGTCGGCGGGCACGACGCGCAGCGTCAGCCCCGCGCCCGCCGTGTAGGGGCGATACTCCGGGAAGAACGGCGCGAAGGTCAGGATTTCGTCTCCGGGCTGGGTTACCAGCCGGAAAGCGTGCGCCAGCGCGCCCGCCGCGCCGCTGGTCATAAAGATATCGTCCATCGTGTAGCGCATGCCGAACCGGCGGTTGAGCGACGCGGCAATCTTTTCGCGCGCGGCGGGGATGCCCAGACTCGGGCTGTACCCGTGCACGAGCATCGGGTCGCCGCTGTCCAGCAGCGCCTTGATGCGCGCGTTGAATGCCTCCGGTACGGGCACGGACGGGTTGCCCAAGCTGTAATCGAAGATATCCTCCGGTTTCAGGTGCGGATGCCGGGTGAAATCGTTTGCGTATTCGTTCAGCTCCCGAATCACCGATTTGCCCGAGAGCATGGATTTGTAGGTTTCGTTAATCATATCAATGACCTCGCATTTATTCATTCAGCGCCAGCGCGGCGTCGATTTGCGCCAGCTCCTCGCCGGTCAGCGGCGGCAGGGACAGCGCGGCGACATTTTCGGTGATCTGCTCCGCGCGGCTTGCGCCGATGAGCGCCGAGGTCACGGCCTTGTCGCGCAGCGCCCATTGCAGCGCCAACTGGGAGAGCGTCTCCCCGCGCGCGTCGGCGATTTTGGCCAGCGCGTCAATCACCGCGTGCAGCCCCGGCGTGAGCATCTCCGCCTTCAGATAGCGCGGGTCGTGGCCGATGCGGCTGTCCGCCGGAATACCGGCCTGATATTTGCCCGTCAGCCGGCCGCCCGCCAGCGGGCCGAACGCCATCAGCCCAACGCCTTCGCGCGTCAGCACGTCCGTCAGCCCGGCTTCGATTTTGCGGTTGAGCATCGAATAGTTTTCCTGATGAATCAGCATCGGCGTGCCCAGCTCGCGCAGCGTGCGGATCGCAACCTCCGTCTGTTCCGGCGTGTAGCGCGAAATGCCGACGTAAAGCGCCTTGCCGCTGCGCACAATCTGATCGAGCGCACCCATCGTCTCTTCAATCGGCGTTTCCGGGTCGGGGCGGTGGTGGTAGAAGATATCCACATAATCCAGATTCATCCGCCGCAGGCTCTGGTCAAGGCTGGCAATCAGGTATTTCCGGCTGCCCCAGTTGCCGTATGGCCCCGGCCACATGTCGTAGCCCGCTTTGGTGGAAATCACCAGCTCGTCGCGGTGGGGTTTCCAATCGCGCAGCATGTGAACGCCGAAGTTGCGCTCCGCCTCGCCGTAGGGCGGGCCGTAGTTGTTCGCCAGATCAAAATGCGTGATGCCGTTGTCAAACGCCGTGCGCAGGATGGCCTGCTGGGTTTCAAACGGCGTGATGCCGCCGAAGTTGTGCCACAGACCCAGCGAGAGCGCCGGGAGCAGAAGCCCGCTTTTGCCGCATCGGCGGTAGGGCATCGCGTCGTATCGGGTGGGAGAAGGGATGTACGTCATGGAAAGACCTCCCCGGTTGTCAAAATGTTGCCCTCATTGTAGCACAAAAGAAGGAAAAAGAAAAGAAATAAAGAGTGAGCCGGATCATCCGGGCGGGATGTTCCGGTTCACTCTTTGGCTGTAAACCGTATAGGGTGCGCGGTTTAAGAATCAGCGGTTTGCGCCCCAATAGATCAGCGCCAGCATGCCGGGGCCGGTGTGCGCGCCGATGATCGGGCCGATGTAGGCCGTGCGGATATCCGCGTCCGGGAATTCCCTGAGCACGGCCTGCCGGAGCTGCTCCGCGTCCTCCGGGCAGTCGCCGTGGCCGATGACGACCAGCCTGCCCATGTCCGGCAACCAGCCCTCCTTCATGTGCGCGATCTGCGTGCGGATGGCCTGCTTGCGGCCGCGCGGCTTCTCGGCCACGCGGAGCTTGCCCTCGTCGTCAACATGCAGCAGCGGCTTGATTTGCAGCATCGTGCCGACGGCCGCCGCGGCAGCGGAAATGCGCCCGCCGTGCTTCAAATGATCGAACGAATCGACCGTGAACCAGTGGCAGATTTTGAGGCGGTTTTCCTCGACCCACGCGGCCAGCTCGTCGATGCTCAGGCCTTCCTGCTGCTTGCGCGCGGCCTCGCGGACGAGCATCGCCTGACCGACGGAAGCGCAGAGCGTATCCAGAACGATCAGCCTGCGCGCCGGGTATTCCTCGCGCAGTTCCTCCGCGCACAGATTGGCGGATTGCAGCGTGCCGGACATGCCGGAGGAGAAGCACAGATAGAGAACATCCTCGCCCGCCTTGAGCGCTGGTTCAAAGCACCTGCGATAGATCATCGGGTTGATCTGCGAGGTGCTGGCAAACTTGCCCGCCCGCTGCTCGGCGTAAAACTGCTCGACGGTCAGGCTGCCGCCGGGGCCGTAGGTGAAGCTCTCTCCGCCCAGCTCGACCTGCATCGGCACATACGCAACCTCGGGCATGCCGCGCATCAGCGCTTCGCTGACGTCGGCGGTCATATCGCTGAATAATTGATAGCCCATGATGGTTCACTCCTTTGTGTCTGCGCCCGCGCGGGCGTGAATCTGGCTTTATTATACGCCCAAAAACAACGGATGGCTATTCCACAAATGCGCGAAGATGTGGGGTTTATATGTCTTTTTGCGGCTTTCCGGTAATCATCATCGCGTCGCCGAAGGAGAAGAAGCGGTAGCGTTCCTCCACGGCCTGACGATAGACGTCCAGCGCGTTTTCGCGCCCCATCAGCGCGGAAATGAGCATCAGCAGCGTGCTCTGCGGCAGGTGGAAGTTGGTAATCAGCGCGTCCACGGCCTTGATTTTCACGCCGGGGGTGATGAAGATCTGGGTGAAGCCGCTGCCGGGGTGAACGATGCCGTCCTCCGTCGCGACGGTTTCCAGCGTGCGCACACTCGTCGTGCCGACGCAGACGATGCGGCCGCCGCGCGCCCGCGCGGCGTTGATGGCCTCCGCCTGTTCGGGCGTGACCTCGTAATATTCGCTGTGCATGTGGTGATCGGCCACGTCGTCCTCCTTGACGGGGCGGAACGTGCCCAGACCGACGTGCAGCAGCACCGGCACCACGTCGACCCCCTTCTGCCGAATCTTTTCCAGCAGCGCGGGGGTGAAGTGCAGCCCCGCGGTCGGCGCGGCGGCGCTGCCGTCCACCTTGGCGTAGACGGTCTGGTAGCGCGTCTTGTCTTCCAGCTTTTCGTGGATATACGGCGGCAGGGGCATCTGGCCGAGGCGGTCGAGCACATCCTCAAACACGCCCTCGTAGAAGAAGCGCACGGTGCGCCCGCCGTCCTCGCTGATGGTCAGGATTTCTGCGACGAGCTCGCCGTTGCCGAACACGAAGCGCGCGCCGGGCTTGGCCTTTTTGCCGGGCTTGAGGATGACCTCCCAATCCGTCAGGTTCAGCCGACGCAGGAGCAGGAACTCAATCGCGCCGCCGGTGCCTTCCTTCACGCCGTACAGACGCGCGGGGATGACGCGGGTTTGGTTGATGACCAGCACGTCGCCGGGGTTCAGGTAGTCGATCACATCGCGGAAGATTTTATGCTCGACCGCGCCGGTATCGCGATGGTAGACGAGCAGGCGGCTGCTGTCGCGCGGCTCGACGGGCGTTTGCGCGATCAGCTCCTGCGGCAGGTTATAATCAAAATCACTGGTTTTCATGTTCATTCTCTTTTCTGCAATCATTGAGCTGCACAAAACGCGGGCGCGCCCGCGTTTGCCTGACTCCTTCAGTCACGGCTGCGCCGTGCCAGCTCCCTCGAAGAGGGAGCTCTTTGACTGGGTTATTTCCATTTAAGCGAAAGGTCGTGCCCGCGTTTTAATCAAGCAGGCTGATCTGCCCCTCCGGCCGGCCGTTTTGCATGGCGGACGGCATCGGAAGCTTCATGTGGTCGTAGGCGGCCTGCGTGCAGATGCGCCCGCGGGGGGTGCGCATGATGAAGCCGAGCTGCATCAGGTACGGCTCGACGACGTCCTCGATGGTCACGGCGTCCTCGCCGGTCGTCGCGGCCAGCGTGTCAAGGCCGACCGGGCGGCCATCGAATTTCTGCATCATCGTGGTCAGGATCGTCCTGTCCACCCGGTCAAGGCCGAGGTCGTCCACGTCCAGCAGCGTCAGCGCTTCCCGCGCCATCGCCTTGGTGATGACGCCGTCGCCGCGCACCTGCGCGTAGTCGCGCACGCGCTTGAGCAGGCGGTTGACGATTCGCGGCGTGCCGCGGCTTCTGCGCGCGATTTCGCGCACGCCGTCCTCCTCCGCCTGAATCCCCAGAACACCGGCGGAGTGGTGCACAATCTGCATCAATTCCTCCGTCGTGTACATTTGCAGGCGGAAGATGATGCCGAAGCGGTCGCGCAGCGGCGCGGAAAGCGAGCCCGCGCGCGTGGTCGCGCCGATCAGCGTGAATTTGGGCAGATCGAGCCGGATGCTCCGCGCCGACGGCCCCTTGCCGATCATAATATCCAGCGCGTAATCCTCCATCGCGGGGTAGAGCACCTCTTCGACCGCGTGGGACAGGCGGTGGATTTCGTCGATAAACAGCACGTCGCCGCTGGAAAGGTTGGTCAGCAGGCTGGCCAGATCGCCCGCGCGCTCGATGGCCGGGCCGCTGGTCACGCGGATGTTTTGCCCCATCTCGCTGGCGACGATGCCCGCGAGCGTTGTCTTGCCCAGACCCGGCGGGCCGTAGAGCAGAATGTGGTCGAGCGAATCCCGCCGCTGCCGGGCGGCCTGAATGTAGATGTTCAGGCTGTCCTTCACTGCCTGCTGCCCGACGTATTCGCGCAGGGTTTTGGGGCGGAGGCTGCTCTCCTGATCGTCCTCTTCCTCGCGGAAGCCGCTCATCACAAGTCGTTCTTCTTCCATCTTCCTTACCTCATGCCGGTTTAAGCGAAGCGATTTTCCTTCGCGTTATAGAAATAGCCGATCTCGCTGAGCCTGGCTTCAAGGGCGGCGCGCGGCGCATCCAGATCGTCGCAGAGCGCGTCGAGCGACGCGTATTGATCGCGCAGCTTCGTGTTGACAAAGCTCAGCAGCATCACGGGATCTTCGGGCAGTTTCATGTTCGTTCTGTCTCCTTTTGCGAACGGATTAAAGGGAGCCGATCTGGCGCAGCGCCAGCATAATCAGCGCATCGACGGTATCCGCCTGATCGCGCACGAGGTTGATGGCGCGCGCAGCCTCGGCGGAGGTGTAGCCCAGCGCCTGCAAAGCCGCCTGCGCCTCCCGCTGCGCGTCGCCGACGACGGGCGAAACCGGCGCGGCGCTCCCGGCGGGGGCGGATACGTCCTGCTGCTCGACCTTATCCTTGAGCTCCAGAACGATGCGCTGCGCCGTCTTTTTGCCGATGCCCGGCGCGCGGGAGAGCGCCGCGATATCCCCGGTGACAATCGCCACGGAGAGATCGCGCACCGGCAGCGCGGAGAGAACGCCAAGCGCCGTCTTCGCGCCCACGCCCGTCACCTGACAGAGCTTTTTGAACATCGCGCGCTCCTGCCGGGAGGCGAAGCCAAACAGCTCCATGGCGTCCTCGCGCACGTTCAGCACGGAATAGCAGCGCCATTTTTCGCCCTTCGCGGGGGCTTCCGCCAGCGTCGCGTTGGAGCAGAGCAGCAAAAAACCGACGCCGCCCGCGCTGATGACCAGCTCGCCCGGCGCCTTGCTTTCGACCGTGCCTTCGATAAAATCAATCATGGTAGCCTCACTTAATTCTGAAATGCTCGCGCCCCGCGCCCGCGTGCGCGTGGGTGATGGCGCAGGCCACCGCGTCCGCCGCGTCGTCGGGCTTGGGAATCTCCCGGATGCCCAGCAGCATCCGCACCATCATCTGCACCTGATGCTTATCCGCGCCGCCGTAACCGACGACGGCCTGCTTGATCTGCATCGGCGTGTATTCAAACAGGTTATCCGTGTATTCCTGACAGGCGACCAGCGCCACGCCGCGCGCGCCGCCGACCTGTATGCCCGTCGTCACGTTTTTGGAGAAAAAAAGCTCCTCGAACGCGATTTCGTCGGGCTTGAAGGTTTCCAGCAGGCCGCGCACGCCCGTGTAGATGCAGCGCAGGCGCGTGGGGAAGGTGTCGCGCGGATAGGTGATCAGCGCGCCGTATTGCACCAGCTTCTCCCGATAGCCGTCCGCCTCAATCACGCCCCAGCCCATCGTCGCCAGACCGGGGTCGATGCCCAGTATTCTCAAGAAAAAGTCTCCGCCTTTTGTTTTATCTAATGAAAGCAAAATGTTTCAACCATCAGTTTAACGTATTTTGTGCCGAATGTCAATCAAAGGCGATTCGCTTTGCGGATAAAATGGCCGCGCGATGAACCGAGCGAAACCGACGGGAAAAATTTCCTTGCAAGGCCTTTCTTTTTGGCCGCTTGACGCGAAAAGATGCGGAAATCGGCAAAAAAAGAGTGAAAAAGGGGTTGACAGGGCGGGCAGCGTGATGTATAATAATCAACGTGCTTGGGGTCGTAGCTCAGCTGGTCAGAGCGCCACGTTGACATCGTGGAGGTCGTAGGTTCGAGCCCTATCGACCCCACCAAGCTAAGCCGGAGTTAGTCGCCCGGCTGGAAGTCACCTCGAATGGGGTGATTTCAGCTTGTTGACATAAGCAAACCTGGCTTGAATAGCAAAATCAAGAAATTCAGCTATTCTTTCATTTGCGGAAAAGGCTATTCTCCCCCTTCGGGGGGAGAATAGCTTTTTGTCTACAGTCCGGCTTTGCTCTTAAGGTGGTCGAATTCGACCACTTTGAAATCGAGGTTATACATGACTTTTCACCAACTTTTGTGTTTAGAAGAATGACCTACCGTTTCTTCTTTTGTTCCGCTACAATGCCCATGGCGTATATGCACAATAAAGAAAGGCGGAACAGGAAATGGCAAATCGGATATTTGGTTACATTCGTGTATCGAGCATGGATCAAAACGAGGACAGGCAGCGAATCGCGATGCGGGAGATGGGCGTTGCGCCCAAGAATATCTTTGTGGATAAGCAATCCGGTAAGAATTTTGAAAGGCCGGCTTATCAGGCAATGCTCAAGAAGATAAGACGCGGCGATCTGCTGTATATCGTCAGCATCGACCGGCTTGGGCGCAATTATGAAGAGGTACAGCGTCAATGGCGCGTACTGACCAAGGAAATCGGCGCGGATATCTGCGTGCTGGATATGGAACTGCTGGACACGAGACGGGAAAAGAACCTGCTGGGTACGTTTATCGCGGATCTGGTGCTGCAAATTCTATCGTTTGTGGCGGAAAGCGAACGAAACAGCATCCGAAAAAGGCAGGCGGAGGGCATCGTAGCAGCCAAGGAACGCGGCGTTCGTTTTGGGCGGCCGCTCCTTTTATTGCCGGAGAATTTTGAAAATGCGGCCGAGGCGTGGAATGAAAAACAGATTTCATTGCAGCAGGCGGCGAAACTTTGCCGGATGAGCGTTTCGACGTTTTATCGGAAGGCAAAGGCTGTGCGGAAATGCAATGAAACCGTTTCATAAGGCGTACTTTTTGAAAGCAAAAAAAGGACGCAAAAAGCATCCTTCTTCCATATGGAAATCATTGAAAAATATGAATTGGCAGTCTATAATGAATATGGGTAAATATAGCTTTCAAAAAGTACACATTTTGATAACGGAGGGACGCATGAGCGGGATATATGACGGCGCCTTGACGCGGGAACAATTTATGTTTTTGGAAATGCGCAAGGTGGCGCAGATGACGATCCAGGGCATGACGGAAGAGGAAATCCTGAGCAGGGTTTACGACGATAACCTGTTTCAATACCCGACGCAGCGGGAAATCAAAAGCAAATGCCGCGCATGCCTGAAGCGCGTGGCGCAAATCAAAGGCATGCCGCGCATGATGGAAGCCTTGGCGGAAGGACTGGCGGCGGATGGAAGGCTGGCGGCCCTGATTGCGCTGATGCTGCAAAACAGGCTGGTGGCGGAATTCATGGTCGGTGTGGTGGGGGAGAAATACCGCACGCTGGATTATTCGCTGACCCGGAAGGACATGAATCTGTTTTTGATGCGGTTGGCCGAACAGGATGAGAACGTTGCGGGATGGAGCGAGCAGACGGTGAAGCGCATCCGCGGCGTGCTGCATCGGTGCCTGACGGAGACGGGGTATCTGGATGACATGCGCACGGAAAAACTGAATCCCGTTCTGCTGCCGATGGAGATGGAAAACGAGCTGCGGGAGAACGGCCTTCGCGCGTTTCTGCCCGCGTTCAATATTTTGGATTGACGGAGGCGCGCATGAGTGAAATCGGAACGAGGCTGGACGCGCTGCGGGCAATGTTTGGCGACGAAGGCTTTTTGCAAAACAAAGGGCTATCCAACGAGGTTGGGCTGTATATTTTTGCCTATCCGCCGGAGGAAGAGATGGCGGTTCGCGCGTTTGTGCGCGAGATCCGCGCGGAATATGCGGGCGAACAGGATAAATGCCGTGTGATTATTTACGATTTATATGAGATTTTGCTGGATATTTGCAGGGAACGGCGGATTCTTGACCGCATCGGGCAGATGGAAAAGCAGCGCGGTCAGGAATTTATGCGCCAGCAGATTCAGCGCATCGCGCCGCCGCAGGCCTACGTGGACAAAATGAAATACGAATCGCATCGGGCGGGTGACGTGGTCATCATCGGCGGCGTGGGGCGGGTCTATCCCTACATGCGCAGCCACAACGTGCTCAACAATTTGCAGCATGTGTTCGACGACGTGCCGGTGGTGCTGCTGTATCCGGGCGAATATTCGGGACAGAGCCTGACGCTGTTCGGCGAATTTGAGGACGACAATTATTACCGCGCATTTAACATCGTGAAAGGATGACATGCAAATGAAGATTTACGACATGTTTCAAAAGGACATCGACAGGCAAATCAACGGCGTGATTAAGGTCATGCAGACGGACGACGAAAACCGTCGGCAGGAGCTGGAGGAATATGTCATCACGCGCGAACTGCGCAAGCATTTCGGATCGTTTTACGACCACTATGAGCAAAGCGTGGACGGCGCGACCGACCAGATGGGCGTATGGATCAGCGGCTTTTTCGGAAGCGGCAAATCGCATTTCCTCAAGATCTTATCGTATCTGCTGGCCAACGAGGAAATCGGCGGGAAGCGCGCCATCGACTATTTTGAGGATAAATTCAGCTTTGATCCGCTGCGCTACGCGATGATGCGCCGGGTGAGCGAAGTGCCGACGGAGACGATTCTGTTCAACATCGACGCGAAATCGCCGATGGGCAAGGATCAGGACGCCATTCTGCGGGTATTTACGAAGGTGTTTTACGAGCATTGCGGCTATTACGGCGACGACATGAAGGTTGCGGCGCTGGAACGCTTTCTGGACAGGCAGGGCAGGCTGGAGGCGTTCAAGGCGGCGTTTGAGGCCGTCAACACCGAGCCGTGGGCAACCGCGCGGGAAGCCTTCGCGTTTTGGGAGGACGACGTGGTCGCCGCGCTGACCCGGACGGCGGGCATGAGCGAGAACGCCGCGCGCAACTGGTTCAACGGCGAAGAGACCGCCGAGATGAGCATCGAGCGGCTGGGGCGCGAAATTGCGGAATATGTGGACGGCAAAGCGCCGAATTTCCATCTCGTGTTTCTGGTCGATGAAATCGGGCAATACATCGGCGACAATTCCGGCATGATGCTCAATTTGCAGACGCTGGTGGAGGAACTGGGTTCGCGCTGCAAGGGCAAGGTGTGGGTCATCGTCACCAGTCAGGAGGACATCGACGCGGTGACGCACGTCAAGGGCAACGATTTTTCCAAGATACAGGGGCGCTTCAACACGCGGCTGAGCCTGTCCTCCGCATCGGTGGACGAGGTCATCAAGCGGCGTATTCTGGCGAAAAACGACGCAGCGGCGGAGCTGCTTCGGATGACCTATCACCAGAATGCTTCGGTGATGCGCAACCTGTTCAGCTTCGCCAAGGACACGCCCGCGGATATGAAGGGTTACGGCGCGGAAGAGGAGTTTGTGGAGGCCTATCCGTTTGTGCCGTATCAATTCCGCCTGCTTCAGGATGTGCTGGTGCAGGTGCGAAAGAGCGGCTCTTCCGGCAAGCATCTCTCCGGCGGCGAACGCTCCATGCTCTCCGCGTTTCAGGAAGCGGCGCAGAGCATGCAGGGCTGCGACGAGCGCGCGTTCGTTCCGTTCTATCGCTTTTACGACACGGTACACACGTTTTTGGATGGCGCTGTCCGCCGCGTGATCGACAGGGCGGAGCGCGACGCAGCGGCGGGCGACGGCCTGAAGCGCGGGGACGTGGATATCCTCAAGCTGCTGTTTCTCATCCGCTATGTGGACGGCATGGCGGGCAATCTGGAAAACCTCTGCACGCTGATGATATCCGACGTACATGACGACAAAATCACCATGCGCCGCGACATTCAGCAGGCGCTTGACAGGCTGGTGCATGAAAACTACGTCTCCCGCAACGGCGAAATCTATCTCTTCCTGACCGACGAAGAACAGGAAATCAACAACGACATCCGACGCACGCTCGTCGATCCGACCGAAATCATCGGCAAAATCGGCGAAACGGTGTTCGGCGATCTTTACCCCGGCAAGAAATACCGCTACAAGAACCGCTACGATTTCACCTACGACCAGATGGTGGACAACGGCATCCGCGGTCAGCAGATCGGCGGCATCCGTCTGCGCATCGTGACCGCCGAATCCGATTTGGCGGAGAGCGGCGACAGCAGCCTGCGCCTGCAATCCCGCGCGAACAGCGAGGCCATCGTGCTGCTGGACGGCAACGGCTATTACAACGAAATCGCCGAGGCGCTGCGCATCGCGAAATACGTCAAGAGCCGCAACGTCAGCCAGCTCCCCGAGGCCATCCGCAAGATCATTCAGGCGCGGCAGAGCGAGGCGCGCGAGCGCGAAAGAACCGCCGCGACGCTGCTCCGCGAGGCCATCGTCAAGGGCGCGTTCTACATCGCGGGCGAGCGGATGAACATCCGCGCGCAGAACGTCAAGGACGCGCTGGATCAGGCGATGGGCTACCTGATCGAGGACGTTTACAGCAAGCTGAACTTTGTGACCGCGTTTGCGCAGGGCGACGAGGACATCCGCCGCATCCTCACCGGCGAAAACCAGCAGGAAACCATGCTCGGCGTGGACGCGCCCAACGCGCAGGCGCTCGACGAGATCCGCCAGTTTATGGAGGTGCGCGAACGGCAGCACATCGCCGTCACCGTCGGCGAGATACAGCGGCGCTATCAGGCCGCGCCCTACGGCTGGCGGGAAATCGACGTCGCGGCGCTGATCGCGGCGCTGATGCGCGCGCAGAAATTGCAGCTCATCCGCGACAATCTGGCGATTCCCTACGCCGAGCGCCGCGCGGTGGACTGCCTGAGAAGGCGCGCCGATATGGATAAGACCATCGTTCGGCTGCGCGTCACCCCGTCCGACGCGCTGATGAAAAAGGCGCGCGCGCAGGCGGTCGAGCTGTTTGACACGATGGATATCAAGCAGGACGAGGAAAACCTCTGCGGGCAGATCGTCTCGCTGCTGAGCGAGCGAAAGAAACAGTGCGGCGCGCTGCTGGCGCAGTATCAGGGCGCGACCCCCTATCCGGGCAAGGCCGTCGTGGAGCAGGGCATGACGCTGATCGGCGGCATCCTCGACCGGCGCGGCGACAACGTGGCGATGCTCGAAGCCTTCACCCGCGCGGAAGACGAGCTGCTCGACTGGAAGGAGGACTTCGCGGAGGTCGATTTCTTCTTCAAAAATCAGGCGGGCGTGTTCCGCGACGCGGTTCGCCTGAGCGAACAGGCCGAGCGCGACAGCCATTATTTCGCCGACGAGCCGCAGGCGGTGGAAGCCGCAAAGGCCATCCGCGCCATCATCCAGATGCAGCGCCCCTATCGCGAGGTCAGGCGGCTGCCCGAGCTGAAAGCCGCCGTTCAGCAGGCCTACGCGCGCATCAGCGACGCGCGCCGCGCCCGCGTGGAGGAGACCGTCGTTCAGGCGCGCGGCGACGTGCATACCCTCGCCGGGGACGAGCCGGAGCTGCGCGGCGACATCCGCAAAATCGACGAGCAGCTCGAAGCCTTCAAGGCGCGCGCGCTGGAAGCGGAAAGCCCCGTCGAGCTGGACGCGATCATCACCCAGATTTTCACCTATCGCGACGGCCAGTGCAGGCGGCTGGAGCAGCTTTTGGCGGGGCTGCACGGGCAGAACGCCCCGAGCCTGCGCATCAAGACCATCCGCCGCTACGACGTGCTGCCGCAGAAGCGGCTGAGCAGCGCGGCGGAGATCGAGGCCTATGTGGAGCAGCTAAAACAGAAGCTCTTGCAGGAACTTGCGGAGAATGACGCGATACAGATGAATTAAAGCAAGCCCTCTCCGTCCGTCTACGACGGACACCTCCCCCGGAGTGGGAGGCAAGGGGGCTGCTGGAAAAAAGAACAGAGCACAATATCCTTGGCTCTCCCCTTGGGAGAGCTGTCAGCCGAAGGCTGACTGAGAGGGCAGAATACCAGGGAGGTTTCCATCATGAACAAGACCCAGCTCAAAAATTTCGCCGTCGCCGCGCGCGTGGCGCTCATCGAGCGCGTGAAGGATCGCGCGCGGGGGTTCGGCATTGACGAAAAGATCTGCGCGGGCGGCGCGGTCATCCCCTCCAAAATGGTTCAGACGCTCGGCGGGGAGCTGCTTACGCAGACGGAAATCAACCAGCGCGACGCGCTGCTGGCGCGCATCCAAAGCCGCGGCTACGATCAGGTGATGGAAGAAACCGCCTACACGTGGTTCAACCGCTTCATCGCGCTGCGCTATATGCAGGAGCATAACCTGCTGCCCGTCTCCGTGCGCGTGCTGCCGGATGCGCCCGGCGCGCTGCCTGAATTGGTGCGGCAGGCGCAGAACGTTGAGCTGGACGGCGTGGATTTTTCCCACGTCGTCGAGCTGCTGGAGGACAACCGAACCGAAACGCTCTATACCGAACTGCTGATCGCGCTGTGCAATCAGCTTTCGGACGTGCTGCCGCAGATGTTCGAGCCCATCAGCGATTACACGGAGCTGCTCTTCCCCGACGGGCTGCTGCGGGAGGATTCCGTGCTGGCGATGCTGGCGGCGGTGGACGCGGAAAATTGGGCGGATATTCAGGTGATCGGATGGCTGTATCAGTATTACAACACCGAACTCAAGAACGAAACCTTTGAGCTGCTGAAAAAGAATGTCAAGATCACCAAGGAGCGCATCGGCGCGGCAACCCAGCTTTTCACGCCCGAATGGATCGTCCGCTATATGGTGGAAAACAGCCTCGGCCGCCTCTGGCTGGAGGGGCACGACGACCCTGCGCTTCGCCGGCGCTGGCGCTATTACATGGATGAAGCCGAGCAGGAGCCGCAGGTCGCCGCGCAGCTTGCGCAGATTCGCGCGCAGGAGAGCCGAATCCAGCCCGAAGAGATTCGTCTGCTCGACCCCTGCATGGGTTCGGGTCATATCCTCGTGTATGCGTTTGATGTGCTGATGGAGATTTACCGCACGCAGGGCTATACCGACCGCGACGCGGTGAGCGCCATCATCGAAAACAACCTCTACGGGCTGGATATCGACGACCGCGCCGCCCAGTTGGCGTATTTCGCGCTGATGATGAAGGCCTGCGAACATGACCGCCGCTTCCTCCGCCGCGGCGTTCAGCCGCACGTCTGCGCCGTCGCCGAATGGAACGGAAACCCCAACGACAGCCCCGCGTGGAGCGACGGACAGCGCCGCGCCGCGCGGATGCTCCGCGAAACGTTCACGGATGCGAAAGAATATGGCTCGATCCTCTCAATTCCCAAGCCGCTGGCCGACGCGCTGGATGCACTCGGCGAAAATCCGTTCGGCGGGGAAACCGCGCTCGGTGTGGACGCGGAGAATTTGCAAAGGCTTGCCGCGCAGGCGAAAATCATGGCGCGGAAATATGACGTTGTGGTGACGAATCCGCCGTATATGGGTTCCAGCGGCATGGGCGCAAGGCTGGCGGAGTTTGTGAAAAAGCAGTATCCCGATAGCAAGAGCGATTTGTTTGCGGTGTTTATGGAGCGGGGACGCGAATATGCCAAAGCAAACGGCTATCTGGCGATGATTACCCAGCATGCTTGGATGTTCCTTTCCAGCTTTGAAAAACTGCGCGCCAAACTGATGGAGATTGATACCGTCAATATGGCGCACCTTGGCGCGAGAGCTTTTGAAGAAATTGGCGGCGAGGTTGTGCAGACGACGGCATTTGTCATGCAGAATCGGCATGTTCACGGATTCAAGGGCATGTATGCGCGGCTGATCGAGCCGACCACGCAAGACGGAAAGGAAGAGATGTTCCTTGACGGGCAAAACCGCTTCTCCGCGCGGCAGGATAATTTTGAGAAGATTCCGGGGGCACCGGTGGCGTATTGGGTGAGCGAAAAGCTGCTAGATGACTTTGATAACGGAAAAGCGCTTTCTGATTATGCTATTCCGCGCACTGGAATTATGACTGGAGACAATGGAAGGTTTTTACGAATTTGGTGGGAAGTAGGTTTTGAAAAAATAAATTTACATGCTCAAGATGCAAAAACTGCTATAAAATCTTGCTTAAAGTGGTTTCCGTATAATAAGGGCGGAGAATACCGTAAGTGGTATGGAGATAATGACTATATTGTTAATTGGGAAGGAGGCGGGATTGAACTATTTGAAAATGCAAAAAAAGAGAAGAGAAATGCGCAAGATTATCCAGAAAAATATAAATTTAAGCCAGCAATTTCATGGTCACTGGTTACTTCAGGACAACCAGCATTTCGAATTAAAAATAATAATTTGTCAGATATTGCAGGACCGGCATTGTTTACTGAAAATGCGTTTTTTAATCAAATACTATCTTTTTGTAACTCGGTAGTGTCATTGAAAATTCTTACAATGATAAATCCAACTATAAATTTTCAAGGTGGAAATATTGCTCAACTTCCTATATTGGATAGTGAATTAGAAAAAGAAAGAATAAATGAAAGAACGAATGCGAATGTAAATATATCAAGAGTAGATTGGGATTCTTTTGAAACTAGTTGGGATTTTAGGAGACACCCGCTGATTTGAGGAAAATATCATGAAAAAAGAAGAAAAACAACGAAAAGAAGAACAAGAGCGAAAGCAATATATTAAACAAATAGAAGAAACAAAAAAGCTGGTAGAGAAAAACGAAATTTCAACAGTGGAACTGACAAACGCATTGCTTTCGCTTGTTGTTTTACCTTACGAAAAACGGGAAAAAGGACATGGCAGAGTATTCTGTGGTAGATATGAGGAACTTGCGAAAAAAATAGGCATATGTCCGATTATTTTTTCTCCGATAGACCAGTGTGTGATGGGAAATGTTAAGTGTAAAAAAAGGACGATTTATTCATTTGTAAATAAACTCAGGAATGGAATTGCTCATCAAAACTTGCAGATAAACGTAGACGAAAACAAACAAGTTCAGTTTGAAATCTGGAATTGCTATTCCTGTTCAGAATGTAAAAAGTGTAAATTGAGGAAATGTGAAGAAAAAAACTATACATATAAAGATGGAAAAGTAATTGATTTCAAAATAAAAGTGACGGCTAATGAACTAAAAAAATTAGCACTCTATATTGCAAATTCATATTTGAATGTAATAAAGGAAAAATAGGAGTGAAATCTACATGTCCCGCCTCATTTCCGACAAATACCGCGAATACCAGAAAACCTGCCAAAACCGCTTTGATACCCTCAAAGCCAACGAAGAAGAACTCAACCGCATTTTTATCGACATTTACGGCTTGCAGGAAGAACTCACGCCCGACGTGGCCGATAAGGATGTGACGGTTTACCGCATCATCGACGAACCGAGCGACGAAGAGCGCAAAATTCGCTATGTGCTTTCCATGCGCGATGAGATCGTCAGCCTGCTGTCGTATATCGTCGGCTGCATCCTCGGCCGATACTCGCCCTATGTGGACGGCCTGCTTTTCGCGGGCGGCGAATGGGACGACGCGCGGATTCGCGCGCGCATCGAGGAAGGCGCGAAAGCCTGCGATTTCGCCGACCCGTCGCTCGGGCTTTTCTACCCGGACAGCGACGGCATTGTGCCGATCACCGACGAGGCGTATTTCCCGGATGATATCGCGGAGCGCACCGTCGAGTTTATCCGGAAGGTCTATGGCGCGGAAACGCTGGAAGAAAACCTTGCGTTTGTCGCGTCCGCCCTCGGCGGCAGGGGAGAAACCCCGCGCGAGGTCATCCGCAATTATTACCTGAACGATTTTTACGCCGACCACCTCAAAACCTATCAAAAGCGGCCGATTTACTGGCTTTGCGACAGCGGCAAAGCGGGGGCATTCCGCGCGCTGTTTTATCTGCACCGCTATGACCGCGATACCGTCGGGCGCATCCGCATGGATTATGTGCATGAATTGCAGGATCGCCTGCGTGTGCAGCTCGACGACGCGCGCCGCGCGCAGGAGAGCGGCGAGGGGCGCGCTAAGGCGCAGGCGGGCAAGCGCGCGCAGAAGCTGGAAAAGCAGCTCATCGAGCTGGGGCAGTACGAGGAACAGGTGCACCATCTGGCGGATATGCGCATCCCGCTCGACCTTGACGACGGCGTGAAGGTCAATTACGCCAAGCTCGGCGCGATACTCGGCAAAATCAAGTGACGGAGGGGAAGACGATGGATGTACGGCAGGAATTGCTGCGGCGGTTTGCCGCGCCCCTTCCGGAATACTACACGCGGCGCATTGTCGTGTTCGAGGATGACCAGGGCGGTTTCGCCGCCGATGTGGAGCAGATGGAGCTGCCCGACGTGCGCATTCTCGTCATGCGGGAGGACGAGTGGTTCACCCTGCGGCGGCAGATCGAGAGCGATTACGCGGCGGAGGACATTCTGCTCTACTGCCCGAAGACGTTTGCGCGCTGGCAGGATAACTGGCTGGCGGATGTGTTCAAATACAGCGAGATATTCCGCGCGGATTACTGGTCGCTGCTCTTTGAGGAACTGCACATCGCCGACGGCGTGGATATGCGGCGCTATGCGCGGAAGGTGGGGCGCTTTTTCGCCAGCCGGGACCGCGTGGCGAAGCTGGGCGCGCTCGGGAAGGATTACCGCAGCGAGCAGGAGCTGGAAATCGGCGTGATGAGCGTGCTCTGCGGGCTGAAAAGCGCGTCGCTTTCGGGCGTGCTCGGCGCGGCAGTGCTCGGCGCGCACGAGGAAGAAAACGAGAAGCTGAAAGCCATCGAAAAGTTCTGCGGGGCGGACGCATTTTGGCTGCTGGCCGAAAAGGCGATCGGCTATACCGGCAATCAGGACGCGGCGGAGCTGGCCTGCTATCTGCTGACGAGCGCGGCGCTGCTGAACGCGCCGGAGGATGCGTTCGCGGGACTGCCGGGCGCGGCGGCCTACGCGCAGCAGGCGTATGCGCTGGTCAGCAAGTGGCTGCACGAGGACAGAGAAGCCATGCTGGAAACCTGCCGCGCGGTGGAGGAGCGCTACCCCGTCGCGGAGCGGCTGCAAAAGCTCGACCGGGCGGCGCTGCTGCGCGTGTCGGTCTACCCCTGCGCGGACACGCTGCTGATCCGCGCGGCGCTGACGGCGTTCGCGCGGGATGGCATGAACGTGGACGAGGTGCAGGGCATGATGCAGGCGCGGCGGGAGCTGCCGTGGTGGGGGCTGTACGCGCCGTATGCGGATGCGCTGGGCGCGCTGTGCGAGATGCAGCTCTTCATCCGGGCGTATCGGGACGGCTTCCATTTCACCGACGCGGAGGAGATGTTCGCGGCGTATGCCTCGCGCCTGTGCCGGATGGATACGGCGTATCGCCACCTGTGCGCGGCGGCGGATCGGGCGCTGGCGCTGGGGCTGTTCGCGCTGGAGGACGAATTGAAGGCGGCCGTGCAGGCGGCGGAGCGGCTGTATAAAAACGGCTGCCTCGCGCCGCTGGGCGTGTGCTGGTCGGCACTGCTGGCGGGGCAGACGCTGGAAACCGCGCTGGCGATTGTGCCGCGGCAGGAGCGGTTTTATGCGGATCATGTGCGCGGGGAGGACGCGCGCACGTTCGTCATCGTCTCCGACGCGCTGCGCTACGAGGTCGCGCAGGAGCTGACCGAGCGGCTGCACGGCAGGCTTTCGGGCAACACGGTCTGCACGGCGATGGTCGGCACAATCCCGACGATCACGCCGGTGGGCATGGCGGCGCTTCTGCCGCACAAAAAGCTGACGCTCACGGAGGAGTTGAGCGTGCTCTGCGACGGCATGCGCACCGACGCGAGCCAGCGCGAGGCCGTTTTGCGGGCGGCGTGCCCGCAGAGCGCCGCGCTGGAGCTGGGCGTGTTTCGGCGGATGACGCGCGCCCAGCGGCAGGAAATCGCGCGGGAGGCGAAGGTCGTCTATCTCTATCAGGATGTGATCGACCGTGCGGGCGAAAGCGACGGCGACGTGTTCGCCGCGTGCGAAACCGCGATGAGCGAAATCGAACAGGCGATGCGCATGCTGGTCAGCGAGTTGAGCGCCGCGTGCATCTATGTCACGACGGATCACGGGTTCATCTACACCCGTTCGCCGCTGGAGGAGACGGATAAGGCGGAGCGGGAGCTTGCGGCGGGCGACGTGCTCTGCTATAAGCGGCGCTATGCGGTTGTGCGGGAGAACGTCAGCGACGAGCGGACGCTTTCCATGCCGCTGACGATGCTCGGCCGGCCGGAATGGGCCTGCGTCACGCCGCGCGGCGATCTGCGCTTTAAGCAGCAGGGCGGCGCGTCGCCGTATATGCACGGCGGGCTTTCCCTTCAGGAGCTGGTCGTTCCGCTCATCGCGTATCGCAACAGGAAGGCGGGGCAGAAGGGCTACCGCGCGATCACCAAGGCGAACATCGTGCTGCTCGGCGAGAATCGAACCATCAGCAACGGCATTTTCACGCTGGTGTTTTATCAGCAGGAGGCCTGCGGCGGCAAGGTGCAGCCGCGCACGGTCAACGCGCGCTTTGTGGATCGGCGCGGGCAGCCCGTCAGCGACAGCCACCGCATCATCGGCGACAGCACCGCGGCGGAGAATAACGACCGCACAACGCGCGTCACCTTCCGCCTGCTGGGCAGCAATTACGATAAAAACGAACGTTACGACCTCGTGCTGACCGATGAAGACGATCGAACCGAACTCGCGCGGGTTCCGTTTACCATCGACATCGTGTTCGGCATGGACTTTGATTTTTAAGGAGGCGGGAACATGGATGCACTGGATCGAAAGATCAACGAGGTGTTTCCGGGAAAGGTCGTCCGAAAGGATTTGACGGCGCTGCTTCGCCGCGGCGCGAACGTGCCGACCTTCGTGCTGGAATATCTGCTCGGCATGTATTGCGCGACCGACGATGAAACGGCCATCGCCGAGGGCGTGGAAAAAATCCGCAAAATTCTCGCGGAAAACTATGTCCGCCCGGAAGAAAGCGAAAAGGTGAAATCGCTCATCCGCGAGCGCGGGGAATACACCGTCATCGACAAGGTCAGCGCCGTGCTGGATGAATACAAGGATATCTACGTCGCGCGGTTTTCCAATCTGGAAATCGAGCCGTTCGTCCTGCAAAGCGATTACGCCGTGAAATACACCAAAATCTTGATGGGCGGCATCTGGTGCATCGCGCGCATCGGCTATACCTATCAGCAGGATTCGATGGAGGACGAGAAGAAGCGCCGCAAAAAGCGCGGGCCGGAGGATTCGCCTTTCCGTATTCTCGGCCTCAAGCCGATTCAGCTCCCCAACCTCGACGCGGCGGAGATGATCGACAAGCGGAAGGAATTTACCACCGAGGAATGGATCGCGATGCTGCTCCGCTCGGAGGGCATGGAGCCGGATGCGCTGAGCGAAAAAGAAAAGCTGCATTTCATCGAGCGCATGGTGCCGCTGGCCGAGCACAATTACAACCTCTGCGAGCTCGGCCCGCGCGGCACGGGCAAGAGCCATCTGTATAAAGAGATCTCGCCATATTCCATTCTGATGAGCGGTGGACAGACGACCACGGCGAACCTGTTTTATTCCATGGCGGCGCACAGGGTCGGGCTGGTCGGCCATTGGGACTGCGTGGCCTTTGACGAGGTGGCGGGCATGCGTTTCCGCGATCTGGACGCGATTCAGATTATGAAGGATTACATGGCCTCCGGCTCGTTTGCCCGCGGGCGGGACATGATTAACGCGGATGCGTCGATGGTCTTTGTCGGCAACATCAACGACAGCGTGCAGAATCTGCTCAAGGTTGCGCACCTGTTTGAGCCGTTCCCGCCCGAATTCAACAACGACAGCGCGTTTTTTGACCGGATTCATTATTACCTGCCCGGTTGGGAAATTCCGAAAATGCGTTCGGAGCTGCTGACGGAAAAATACGGCCTGATTACGGATTGTCTGGCCGAGCTGACGCGGGAGATGCGCAAAAAGGACTGCACGCATCTGCTCGACGCCTATTTCCGCCTGAATAACAAATTCAACAAGCGCGACGAAATCGCCGTGCGCAAGACCATGTCCGGCCTGATTAAGCTGATTTTCCCGGATGAAAACGTGACGGAAGACGAGATGCGCCGACTGCTGGAATACGCGATTGAGGGACGGCGGCGCGTGAAGGAACAGCTCAAGCTCATGGCCGGGGTGGAATTTGCGGACGTCGCGCTGGGCTATGTGGATGAATACGGCAGCGAAACCGTCGTCTCCGTGCCGGAACAGGCTTCCAATACGCTGATTCCCGCCGAGAAGCTTCCGGCAGGCCACGTGTTTGCGCTCGGCGCAAATCAGATTGACGGCGAAGTGGCGGTCTATCGGCTAGAAAACAAGGTCATTCGCGGCAACGGCAAGATGGAGACGCAGGGCATCGGCGGCAATCGCGCCGTGAACGAATGTGTTGACGCGGCCTGGTATTATTTCATGGACAAGGCGAGAAGCATCCTGCCCGGCGCGACGCTTTCGGATCACGATTATCTGCTCTATTATGCCGATCCGCAGAGCAAGGGGCTGAGCACGGAGGTATCCGTGGCGGAATTGGTCGGCCTTTGCAGCGCGGTGGCGAACCGCCCCGTGATGGAGGCGACGGCGGTAATCGGCGAAATCAAGCTGTCCGGCACGATGGGCGAAATCAAAAATCTGGAGAACATCGTCCGCGTGGCGAAGAACGCGGGCGCGAAGCAGCTATTGCTCCCGATTCAAAGCATGCAGGAGCTGATGCACGTTCCGGGCGAGCTGCTGACGGCGGTTCAGCCGATTTTTTACAGCGATCCGATTGAAGCCGTGAAAAAGGCGATTGAGCTGGCATAAAACGGGGAGGGAGAAACGATGCGCTTTATCTGTGCCGCGTGTGGAAAAACGCTGGATTTGGAAGGGGAAGAAGCGAGGTTTTGCCCGTTTTGCGGCAGGGCATACGCCGCGGCTGTCATGGAGGGCGCGCGGGCGGACGCTGTGCAGGCCAAGTATTGGCAGATGACGCGGGCGGCTTATGGGGCGGCTCTGCGCGATATGGCGGACTTTCAGGGCAGACAAAGCCCAAAAAAGGGCTTTCGCCTTGAGCGTCTGACGGGCGCGTCGAGCAAGAATCAAGCCCGGCAGGAAATCGAGCGCTGTCTGGCGATGCTGGCCAAGCGGCTGGACGCGCCGAAGGAGACGGAACAGCGCGCGCCGGCTGATGCAATCGATACGTTCGGCGGGCAGTTGGCGCGGATTTTGGGCGGGGAAATTCCCGAAAGTGCGCCGCCTAAAGAGGACGAAAAGCCGGAAGAAAAGAAAAAGCAATACGACGAAGCCAAAAAACTGCTCGATGCGCTGACGCGAACGCAGGCGACGCTCAACCGGCTGATGGATGAAAATGGCACATTTATTTTTGCCGATGCGGCGGAGGCGAAAAAGGCGAAGCAGCCGATGAACGAGCAGGCTGAGAAGCTGATTGCGCTTGCGCAGAAGGATTACGATCCGATTTTCGGCGAATCGTATGAGCTGTTTGTCGCCGCATATATGCAGGCCATGGCGGCTGTCGCCGAGCTGGTTCGGCCGAAAGAGAAGGACGCATCCGCCGACGCGAGGGCATGGGCGGAAAAGCTCGACTTCTTGCTCGATCAGGCGTATCAAAATCGGAAGGACATGATGGCTGTCTGGCGGGAGACGGACGCGGTATGCGCCGCATTTGAAAAACGGCTGGAGGAAGAACGGGAAAAGGACGAGTGAGACGGAGGAGGAAAAGAGATGGATATGCCGTTTGCGTTTGACGATAGGCAGACGGCGTTCTATGGGTTAAAACAAGGGTCATCCTCCGCAAATCGGAAGATGACCCTTGCCCTATTGGTTAGGAATGGCGCTTTGCGCTCTCCCGCGCATGGGGCGCTTGGCCTGCTCGATCGGGCGCTTCAGCATATGGATTGCATGTTCATTGTGTTTCTCACTTTCTTGTGGTGTCGGTTATAAAGTGCTTTCTGCAACTATCGGAGTGATTCCGATCCGTCTCCTTTCGTTCATTTTGTTTATCACACCACAAT
>ERZ773235.1158-NODE-1158-length-28783-cov-7.076093_pt1 | contig 28783 bp, 23 predicted proteins | sample MGYA00580522_ERZ773235 | MGnify/ENA primary metagenome ERZ773235 (study PRJEB29015, sample SAMEA2737797) | human gut metagenome | biome: human gut; feature: human-associated habitat; material: faeces | place: China | collected 2012 ...
TAAAGGAAAATGTTTCTAGAGTTAGTAGAAAGTTTCGTTCAATAGTTTTGAATGTGCGTTCAATAGTTTTGAATGTCCATTCAATAGTTTTGAATGTGCGTTCAATAGTTTTGAACGGAACTTTCTTCTAGTCTTAAAAACAATTTCTACCTATACGGTCGAAAAATCCTTTGTGGCAATAGTGACATTAAATCAGAGATAAAAAATCGCCACACACATTCTGTTAATCTTTACTATATTCCAGCGAGAAAACTTGCAGGATAAATGGAATATAATTACCTTTGCAGACGGATTTCTGAAATAATTGTCTTCCAAAGACATAAAATAAGAGAGAGACTATTTTTTAGGATAATATAGAGATTACAAAAACAAATGAAAAAAGGACTTTTTGCACTCGCTTTGGGTACATTCACCCTGGGCATGACAGAGTTTATCATCGAGGGCATCATTACCGATGTTGCCCACAACATGAATGTATCCATTCCAGAGGCAGGCCACCTCATCTCCATCTATGCACTGGGCGTATGCGCCGGAGCCTTCTCGCTGATATTCATGCACAAGTATCGTCCCAAGAAAATATTGATATTCCTGGCTTCCATCATCACCATCGGAGCCATCATCGCATCCGTAGCCCCTAGTTACTGGCTGTTGCTCTGCGCCCGATTCATTCAGGGTCTGCCTCATGGTGCCTACTTCGGAACGGCTACTATCGTGGCAGTGAAGATGGCAAAGGAGGGAAAGGGAACCAAGGCGGTGGCTATGATGTGCGCAGGAATGCCGGTAGCCAATCTGGTGGGCGTACCTATCGGCACCTTCCTGAGTCATGCGTTCTGCTGGCGAGTACCTTTTGTCAGTTGCATTTTGCTTGGTATCATGACGATGTATATGATTCACAGATGGGTTCCTGATGTGGCTGCGTTGCCGAATAAGGGAATGAAGGCACAGTTCCACTTCCTCCGCAGCAAGGCTCCGTGGCTCATCATCGCCGCCACCTTCCTGGGCAATGGCGGCATTCTCTGCTGGTTCAGCTATATCTCTCCTCTGCTTCAGAAGGAAGGCGGATTCAGCGCTGCCAGCATCTCACTGCTGATGATTCTTGCAGGCGGTGGAATGGTGGTAGGAAACCAGGTGAGTGCCTTGCTTGCCGACCGTTTCAAGCCGGGTCGCTTTACCTGTTATCTCCAGTTCCTGGCTGCAGCAGCATTATTGCTCACCTTCTTCCTCGCTCCTTTCGGATGGGTTTCAGCCATTCTGATGTTCATCTGCTGCGTCTGTCTTTTCGGCATCGGTTCGCCTGAGCAATTCCTCATCGTGAAGCATGCCAAGGGTGGCGAAATGCTGGGTGGATGCTGCATTCAGGGCGCCTTCAACCTGGGCAATGCCGTGGGCGCTTTCTTAGGTGGAATACCTGTTGCTATTGGATTGGGCTATAACTATCCAGCCCTTATCGGAGTGCCGATGGCATTGGCAGGAGCTATCTGTTTGCTGGTTTTCCATAAGAAATATGAATAAAATGTGCGATAATCCGAAATAAAAACGTATCTTTGCAAAATAAATTCGATATAAACACAATATAAACAAAAAAACATGATGAAACTTAACAAGACATTTCTTACCCTCGGTTTGGCCGCAACACTCTTGCAGATGCCAACCTCATCGTTTGCCCAGAATGCAGGCGGCAACCGTCAGAACCCTCTCCTGCAGAAGAGCAGCCTTCCTTTCGGCGCTCCTGATTTCAGCAAGATTCAGGAGAGCGACTACCTCCCAGCCTTCGAAGCTGGCATCAAGGAACAGCGTGCCAACATCCAGAAGATTATCAGTAACAAGAAGAAGCCTACTTTCCAGAACACCATCCTCGCTTACGAGAATAGCGGTATGTTGCTGGACCGTGTTTCCAATGTATTCTTCGGTCTTACCAGCGCACACAAGACTCCAGGCATCGCAGAAGCCCAGAAGAAGGTAATGCCTCTGCTCACCGATCTGGACAACGAGATTTCATTCAATCAGAAACTCTTCGAACGTATCAAATACGTTTACGACCATGAGTACAGCAAGCTCAAGGGCGAAGACAAGCGACTCACCGAAGTCATCTACAAAGGCTTCGTCCGCTCAGGTGCCCTGCTCTCTCCAGAGAAAATGGAGCGCATGAAGCAGATCAACACCCGCATTTCAGACCTCCAGGAACAGTTTGGCAATCTTCTTCCTGCAGCTACCAACAACGCTGTGGTTTGGGTGAACAGCAAGGAAGAACTTGCCGGACTCAGCGACGCCGACATCGCACAGTGCAAGAAAGATGCAGAAAGCCTGGGCAACAAGGCTCCATACTGCATCGTCATCGTGAACACTACCCAGCAGGCTATCCTCACCAATCTCCAGAACCGTGAGCTCCGCCGCAAGGTTTATATGGCAAGCATCCACCGTGCCGACGGCACCGACCCTAAGTTCAACACCTTCCCTATCGTAACCGAGATTGCCAAGTTGCGTGCCGAGAAGGGACAGCTGATGGGCTACAGCACCTATGCAGATTATTCACTAGAGAAGACGATGGCAAAGACTGCCAAGAACGTAAACAACTTCCTGCAGAGCCTCATCAAGGAATACGCTCCTAAGGCTGATGCCGAGACCCGCGAGATAGAGGCTTACGCACAGAAGAGCGAGGGCAAGGACTTCAAGCTCCAGCCATACGACCGCTTCTACTATTCTGCCAAGATGAAGAAGGAGATGCTCAATATCTCTGACGATGAAATCAAGCCTTACTTCAATGTGGATAGTGTTCAGATGAACGGTGTATTCTATGCTGCTCATCGCGTATATGGATTGAACTTCAAGCAGCGCAAGGATATTCCTACCTATCACCCAGATATGAAGGTATTCGAGGTAAGCGACAAGAGCGGCAAGCCTATCGCCCTCTTCTACTGCGACTACTTCCGCCGTCCTACCAAGCGTGGCGGTGCCTGGATGAGTGCTTTTGCCAAGCAGAGCGACAAGTGGGGACAGTTGCCTATTATCTATAATGTATGCAACAACGCCAAGGCTCCAGAGGGTCAGCCTACCCTGATTACATGGGATGAGGTTTGCACCATGTTCCATGAGTTCGGTCACGCCCTCCACGGCATGTTGTCAAAGTGCGGCTACAATACCCTTTCAGGTACAGCTGTGGCTCGCGACTTCGTGGAAATGCCATCACAGTTTAACGAGTCGTTTGCCAGCATCCCAGAGATTTTCGACCACTACGCCCGTCATACAGAGACTGGTGCTCCAATGCCAGCCGACCTGAAGGAGCGCATGCTGAAGAGCATCAACTTCCAGCCAGCCTATGCCTTGGGCGAGAACCTGGCAGCTACCTGCCTTGATCTGGCTTGGCACGAGCTGACACCAGACGAGATTCCATCTCCATATATGGCAGGTGCGTTCGAGAAGGAAGCCCTCAACAATGTAGGTCTGCTCAATTCACAGATTCCTCCTCGCTACTCTACCACCTATTTCAACCATGTATGGGGCGGCGGTTATGCAGCAGGTTACTACAGCTATCTCTGGACAGAGGTGCTCGCCGTGAACGTGGCAGATTACTTTGCCAAGCATGGTGCCTTGGATCCAGCTATCGGTCAGGCATTCCGCGATAAGGTTCTGAGCCGTGGCAATACTAAGGACCAGATGGAAATGTTCACCGATTTCACGGGTATGAAGGAACCTGATGCCTCTGGTTTCCTGAAGGCAAGAGGATTGTAAAAGACATATAAGACGTATTCAAGTTTCGCAAGTTCAGAGACGTATAATGATAAAAAGCTCCACACGCCCGGTTGGGTATGTGGAGCTTTTTGTATTTACAGCCTTACTGCTTCACCGCCTTAGGAGTCCAGTTCTTCAGGAATCGGAGGGTTTTCTGCTCATCGTAACCCTTGCCCTGCTCCAGGAAGCTGGAATCCTGAATATGGAGTACATTGCCATTCTCATCCAGAACCACGAAGACAGGGAAACCGAAACGCTGAGGATGATTCAATCGCTTCATCAGCTGCGCAGCCTTCTCAACAGAAGCATCGCCTTCCTTCTTGCGAGGATTGTAATTCACGTGAAGATACACGAAGTTATCGTTCACCGCCTTATTCACCGCCGTATCCTTCTCTACGAAATCGGCAAAGCGCAGGCACCATGGGCACCAGTTTCCACCCAGCTGGCAAATTACGAACTTGCCCTCAGCCTTCGCCTTCTGCAACCCCTCGTCTATCTGAGTCATCGGGTCGATAGTCTCATCATACACTCTCTTCAATGCTCCCTGAGCATGCGCCATCATCACGACAACCGTCATCATGAAGGCAATGGTAATCATTCTTTTCATACGATATCTTTATTTTTCAAATTCATTATAATATACAATACATTTTATTAACTATACATCAGAGGACTTACATTTCGAATGGGATCAACACATTCCGAAGCTTTTCGAAATCGGACTTCGATATTCGTCTGCCCCGAAGACTTCTCACCTGCGGATAATCCTCAAAATAAGACTCCTGAGTGGTGTACCAGCGATGAGAACGGAGCTCGCGAACCAGAGATAGTTTCGATTCTATGCGGCGGGCAAAGCTGGGATGCACACGCGAAAGATAATGCTTGCCATCCTGCATTTCTATGGCAAGCATCAGATAGGTTTGCGGTCTCTTCGCCTTCTGCCTCTCCTCTACCCTCTCACTCACCTTCCAGCCCTTGGTAGAAGTCATCACCCGGATATCCCAACCGTATTTCCTGTTCAGATTATCCATCATCCCCCTGAACACGATGCCGTGAGGAGCCGTATCCTTCAAACCGGTAAAGCCGATGATGTAGTGAATCATCTCATGGAGCAGGACGCTCTTTGCCTGCCGGTCGGTCATATCGTAATACGTACTCATGGAAAGCTTGAAATCATAGAGTTTGGTGCGCCCCCAGCGAGTGGCACGCTTGTAGGCAAGCTGTCCCAGCCGAGTCTTGGCACGGGTCAGTCCCAACTCCGGAACGGGCAGTTTGCCGCCGAAGTAGTCGTGGTCGAAACGCCGAAACCACTCTTCCATCCATTCTACTGTTACAATCATGGCGGCAAAGGTACAGCATTTTGCTCATAAAACAAAAACAAATCACTAAAAACTGGTTCAAATTGTTTCATTTCCCTTCTTTTTAGAAAATAATCCCTCAAAAATTTGCAACCTATCGTTTTTTTCCTTATATTTACGGCCAGAGATACGTTACACTCGGCTATTTTGAAAAAGAAATTATACGAGATTCAAGGAAAAGTAAATGATTGATGCTTAGCCAAAGACAGATGTTATTGCAAATGCAATTATTAGTAATATGATAAAATGACTTATAATCTTTAACAAAAAACTTATGGAACGATACGATTACGATTTTCATTGTACGAAACTTTTCGAAGAAGGCGTACGCGCTCATCGCTATGGCGATGTTCCGATCATTCACCAGAGCAATGCAGTAGATTGCTTCATCCTAGACATTCCAGCCAAGGTGGAGGAGATGTTTAGAAAGAACTTCAAGTTGAGACTGGACGAGACCATTCTGCTGGCTCGAGATACTTCTATCTGGAACAACCGGACAGAGGGACTGGTTATCACCAACAGACGCATCGTCTATATCCCAAAATGCATTGGCTGCAACAAGAATATCTACGTGATTAACTATGCAGGCTGCCAGCAGATTAACACAAATACAGACTCAGTACTCTTCTGGAAGAATAATGAAAGCTATCTAGCCATTCCAAAGAGTTTCTTCTTCAAGACAAGATGGAAGACCTATGACTTCGACAGAAGCATAGAACAGGTTACCATACTCCTCAAGAAGATGGGCAAGGCACATTTGCTGCATAACAACGCTGCCCATCTTGCATATATTACGAATAAATATGCAGAAGTTTAGACTTCTGTATCCCCAAATCAAACATTTTTAGTCTCTGCAATACGATTATAACTTGCAGAGGCTATTTTTTTGTATTTTTATAGCATTTTCTTGTCGAAAATGAGTAACTTTGCAGCCAAATTTAAACAAAAAAAATAAATAAGACTGCACAGCACATCATTGACATACAAAAGGCGCATCGCCTTGGCAACAGTTCTATAAAGTGATACTGCCACTGTCGATGCCGGGCGGGGCAAGCGGAATCCTGATGGTGTTCATGCCAACCATCTCCACCTTTGCTATCTCGGAATTGCTGACAATGAACAACATCAAGCTCTTCGGTACCACCATCCAGGAGAATATCAACAATTCGATGTGGAACTATGGTGCAGCCCTCTCGCTCATCATGCTCTTCCTGCTCTTCATCACGCTGGGCATTCCGCAGGGCTATACCACGGTGGTTCTCTCTCACATCACCTTCTGTCTGCCCTACGTCATCCTGAGTGTGATGCCTAGACTGAAGCAGATGAACCCGAACCTCTATGAGGCGGCACTCGATTTGGGAGCTTCACCGATGCAGGCATTGCGCAAGGTGATTATTCCGGAGATTCTGCCCGGTATGATTTCGGGCTTCATGCTCGCCATCACGATGAGTATCGACGATTTCGCCGTCACCATCTTCAGCATCGGAAACGAGGGATTGGAAACACTCTCCACCTTCATCTATGCCGATGCCAGAAAGGGAGGCTTGACGCCGGAACTTCGTCCGCTGAGTACGATCATCTTCGTATTGGTGCTCGTGATGCTGATTATCATCAATCGTCGTTCAGAAAAAAACAAGAAGAAATAAGATGAAGAACAAGATATTTTTGGGAGTTAAAGGAGTTAAGCCAATAGCTTTTCTTTTCCTGACCCTGCTGATGATTCTGCCGCTCTCATCCTGTTACAACAAGGAGAACAGAGAGGAGATTCTGAAGGTTTACAACTGGGGAGATTACATCGATGAGGATATTCTTGCTGAATTTCCGAAATGGTATGAGGAGCAGACGGGCAAGAAGATCCGCGTCATCTACCAGACCTTCGACATCAATGAGGTGATGCTCACCAAGATTGAACGTGGTCACGAAGATTACTATGTGGTGTGCCCATCAGAATACATCATCGAGCGAATGCTTCGCAAAGACCTTCTGCTACCTATCGACACTGCCTTCGGTAAGACGCCCTGCGGTATCTTATATAATAAGGTACACGTACCTATAAAAGATGCGCAAACCTGGGGCACACTGTGGAACTCCAAATACCGTGGCAAGCTCCTGATGAAGGATTCCTACCGCGATTCTTACGGCACCGCTCTGATCTGGGAGCACCGCAAGGAACTGGCTGCCGGCAAGGTGACCGTTCCGGAACTGATGAACGATTATTCATCAAAAGCAGTTGCCATCGTAGAGAAACAGCTGAAAGCGCTGAAACCGAACATCGAGGGATGGGAAGCTGATTTCGGCAAGGAGACGATGACAAAAGGCAAGGCTTATCTGAATATGACCTGGAGCGGTGATGCGGTCTGGGCGATAGAAGAGGCTGAAAAAGTGGGCGTAGATTTGGGCTATGAGGTACCTAAGGAAGGAAGCAACGTATGGTTCGACGGATGGGTGATTCCGAAGTATTCCCGCAATCCGAAGGCTGCTTCCTACTTCATCAACTATCTCTGCCGAGAGGATGTGGCTCTCGCCAATATGGAAACCACGGGTTATGTAAGCAGCGTAGCGGGCAAGAAGGTCTTCGAAGCGATGAGCGACAGAGAGGCTTACCCAGAGACCGGGAATCTGGCTTATTTCTTCGGAGAGGAGGGCAGGAATGCGCACCTGAACCCGATTATGTATCCAGCAGTATGGTGGTGGCAAGATGCGCCATGATTCATGATGCCGGCGACCATAACCCCGGAAGTTCTGGATATGTGGTCGAAAGTAAAGGGTGACAACCTGGGTGGCGGCATCGTGATTTTTCTTCTTGCAGTAGTCTTGGGCTTAACCGTCTTCGTTTATATCAAGAAATTCGAGCACTACAAGCACAGAAGATTGTCGAGAAAGCATCGCAGACATCACATTATAAAGGTAAAAGGGTAAAAAGCTAAAAGGTTAAAAGCTCATACCCCTCACGCCCTGAAAGGGCAAAAACCTCCTATTTTAGGAAAAAATGAAGTTTTTTGAGAAAAAAGTGAAAAAAGATGCAGAAAAATTTGGTGGAATGAAAAAAAAGCACTACCTTTGCACTCGCTTTTAAGAACAAAGCTTTTACCAAATAAAGAATGTTCGCAAATCAAAAGCTTTTGGGTAGTTACCAGAGTGGCCAAATGGGGCAGACTGTAAATCTGCTGGCTATGCCTTCGGTGGTTCGAATCCATCACTACCCACTTTTCCCAAAATAACTCAAAGATATAAAGATCCGGTTTTCATTATGAGAATCGGATTTTTTATTTTATATCTCCACATGATTTCAGTAATAAGATTTTTCATGTTTACCGACCTATCACACCTAAGTACCTCCCAAGAAAGTCTTTACTTGAAGAGGGCACCAGGCACCTTACAGCCTAAAGACTGTAAGGTGATGATCATATACAGCTAGCACATTTCTGCCTTTGAGCAGGACGCCTACAGGCTTACCTTTCAGTTTACCGATAGAGGAACCAGCAAGGAAGACACCACTCTCCGTGAGCATTCCGTCGTTCATGACATGCTTCTTGTCGTATAGAGGAAACATTCTCTCCCTATCTCCCGTCTGAGCATCAAAAGAAGCCAAGAAAGGCTTGCCACACTTCACCGTACCTCTCATCAGACTCTTGCCATAACCGTAATTGAGCATCAATATCTTGCCATCCCTGAGCAGAAGATGAGCCGTAGAAGCCTCCTTGTCCTGGAAATCATACTTCCAGCGTGTTTGCAAACTGTCTGTTCCCAAACAATAGAGGCTGTTTCTATCGCTAATATACAAGTTAGAGCCCACCTGAAGGATATTTGAAGTCAAGCCCGTAATGATATATGGATTAAGATTATAATAATAGTAATAAAAAGGAGAATTAAATCCGATGGTGACTGCCGCAGACAAGACATTGGTCAATGCCAAAGCCATCATTCCCTTGGAATCATGGATGCCAGTCACAGCCTTCACCTTCTTGATTTCACCCGAATAGATGTTGATCTCGTTAATGGCATCACCCACAACCACCAGGTGAGTGGAATCCACCATGCAAGCATCTTTCCATCCCACGTTCTTGGTCATCGGAATCTCGGCATCCCACAACAGCATTCCTGTGCTCAGGCGATAAGCGTATGTCTTGCTGCCTCCCACTTTCTCAAGTCCTACCACGATATCCAAGCTATCATTGAAATAGACAGGATAAAGATACTGCGTCCATAACGACCGGCTCGTCTTGGCATCAGACAAGGTCAAGAGCGACTTGCCTGTGCTTTTCAGAGTGGAGGAAAGCAGCACCCCCTTGGAACAGACACCATAGAGTTTTGACAAAGAAAGTTTCAGCGACTTTTGCCATTGCACTTCCAGGGTATTGGCATCTAGTGAATAGAGATTGCCAGTATCGGTATTTTTTCCTTTTTTAGTGGTATCACAAGCGAAGACGATGAGCGTGCTATCGCAATTGTAGGCCTGAAGAATGCGCTTGTGCAAATCTATCGACTTGCCACAAATGGGGGGCACCTTCATCCATATCCGCAACTTGGACTGATTCTACAGTCGTCTGCGCTGACATCCATATCGAGAAGATCAACAGCAAGAATAAAATAATCTTTTTCATTGTATATTACTTTTTTTTAAAAACTCTGTTATGACATGGCAAAAATACAAATTTAATCAGAAAAACTCACTCTTTTTGGAGAAATATTTTCGGGTCATGGAGCAATTTAACACAATATTGTCATCTGTAACCGACTCAACCCTCGGTCTAAGGTGTAGATCGTTCGGTTAACGCTATACAAAAAGAACCTCTCATAAACGAGAAACTCATAATGTAGTACAAAGTGACAAATCTTTAATTTTTCTTAATTATGTGTCAAAAAGTGTGGGTATCCTTTGGTTTTATGTGTCGAAATGCGTAACTTTGCAACTGATTCAGATGTCTAAAAATGTAATAATTTACAGATACGACATGTCGAAACGCGTTGTATTTTAATAGTCTGATGTGTAAAATCGTGTAAACAATGAAAAGAAAAATATACAAGAAACTGATAGAATAGAAGAATAACGAACAGCACAAACCGCTCATACTCAACGGTGTGAGACAATGTGGCAAGACTTATATCCTCAAAGAATTTGGCAAAAATGAAATTCAAAGTGTCGCATATATCAGTTGCGATAGGAATGATGAACTCGATGCCATCTACGAGGGAGGCTTCAACGTGTCCAAAATCATCCGAGGCATTAGTGCGCTCACGCATACTGACATCATACCTGGCAAGACGCTGATATTCCTCGATGAGATACAAGCATTCCCTAAGGCATTAGAAGCTTTGCAGTATTTCTGTGAGGATGCTCCAGAATATCATATCGTAGTGGCTGGTTCCCTATTGGGCATCACGCTGCATAGCGACATCTCCTTTCCTGTGGGGAAAGTATGCACCATGCAACTCTATCCGATGGACTTCGAGGAGTTTTTGATGGCCATGGGCGAACAGCAGTTGCTCAACATCCTACTTGGTCACGACTACGAACTGGTGAACTCGCTACATGAGAAATGCAAGGACCTTTTGAGGCAATATTACTATGTAGGAGGTATGCCAGAAGTCGTGAAATCATATATCGACAATGGTAGACTCAACCAGGTGCGAGCTTTGCAGAATGAAATACTCAGCAACTATGCCAGCGACTTCTCCAAGCGCGCCCCCAAGCAAGAAGTGCCACAAGGAATTGCACGCCATCCGCTTCTCCATGCTACCATACAAAGAGCAAGATTATCTCACCAATATGCCTTTGTATCTAGCATTTGACATATAAAAAGAGGCGATCCTTAGTTATTTTCAGTACCGTCAGTATGTTACTGGGTGGACAAGTTACAAAAAGGAGAGCAGCGATCCAACCGTCGCTACTCTCCTCTATCCATATTTGGTATTTAGTCCTTCAAACTTTCCTTATACCAGTCGAAGAGCTTCTTCACACCATCCTCAATCTCAACCTTGTGAGTCCAGCCGAGGCTATGAAGCTTATCTACCGAGATGAGCTTTCTTGGGGTTCCATCTGGCTTGCTGGCATCAAACTCAACCTCACCCTCGAAACCTACAGCCTTCACTACAAGCTCTGAGAGTTCACGGATGGTAAGTTCCTTACCGGTTCCTACGTTAATATGACAGTTGCGAATCTCACCGAGAGATGGGATAGCTCCGCCACGACCCTCCGAATTGTTTCTATCTACGGCACCATCTACCTTGGCACCATAGAATACAGAACTGTACTTCTCAATGCCGATGATATCCTTGAAATCCACATTCAGGAGCACATGAACGCTGGCATCTGCCATATCTTCGCTCCAGAGGAACTCACGGAGCGGTGTTCCGGTTCCCCAAAGCACTACCTTATTATCATAGATTCCATAGAACTCCAGCGCCTTCAAGATGCGCTCGTGAGAGTTGTTGCCATCCACATTACCCTCGCCAATGATTTCGCGAAGCTTATCAGTAGGATTGATAGGACGCTTGTTCATATCCACCTCGATGCTGTGCCAGTCGCCGTCGTGGATGAGTTTGGCAAGATAAATCTTGCGCATCATTGCAGGCATCACATGACTGTTCTCCAGGTGGAAGTTATCGTTCGGACCATAGAGGTTGGTTGGCATCACGGCAATATAGTTGGTACCATACTGAAGGTTGTAGCTCTCGCACATCTTCAGTCCGGCAATCTTAGCGATGGCATATTCCTCGTTGGTGTATTCCAGCGGAGAAGTGAGGAGCACATCCTCCTTCATTGGCTGCGGAGCATCCTTCGGATAAATACAGGTAGAGCCCAGGAAGAGGAGCTTCTTCACGCCATGAGAATAAGCATTACTGATTACGTTGCATTGCATCTTCATATTCTGCATAATGAAGTCGGCACGATAGAGCGAATTCGCCATGATTCCGCCCACGAAGGCTGCGGCCAAAACCACAGCATCCGGCTTCTCCTCATCAAAGAACTTCTCTACAGCATACTGGTCGGTCAAGTCGAGTTCTTTGTGAGAACGACCCACCAGATTGTGATAGCCTCTCTTCTCGAGGTTATTCCAGATAGCAGAACCCACGAGTCCATGGTGTCCTGCTATATAAATCTTTGAATTCTTATCCAACATAATTATTTAACGATTCCTTTTTCCAAGTATTCCACAAGGTTGCAGCGAACCTTCTCACCGGCAGCCTCGGCAGCCACCTTGGCCATATCGCTCTCTACCATGATCTTGACGAGATCTTCGAAAGAGGTGGTGTTTGGATTCCAGCCGAGCTTAGCCTTTGCCTTTGTTGGGTCACCCCAGAGGTTCACCACGTCGGTAGGACGATAGAAGTCAGGAGAAACCTCAACGAGTGTCTTGCCGATAAGCTCCTCAGGGCCCTCTACGCAGATACCCTTCTCGTTCTCATTCTTGCCTTCCCACTTCAGTTCGATGCCTACGTGGTGGAAAGCCAACTGGGCAAACTCACGAACAGAGTGCTGCTTACCTGTTGCAATCACGAAATCCTCTGGCTTCTCAGCCTGGAGAATCAACCACATGCACTCTACATAATCCTTGGCATAACCCCAATCACGGAGCGAATCCAGGTTACCGAGATAAAGCTTGCTCTGCTTGCCCTGCTTGATGCGGGCAGCAGCCAATGTAATCTTGCGGGTTACGAAAGTCTCACCACGGCGCTCACTCTCGTGATTGAAGAGGATACCAGAGCAGCAGAACATATTGTATGCCTCGCGATACTCCTTGACAATCCAGAAGCCATACTGCTTGGCTACTGCGTATGGAGAATAAGGATGGAATGGAGTGTTCTCGTTCTGAGGAACCTCCTCTACCTTACCATAAAGCTCAGATGTGGAAGCCTGATACATGCGGCAGGTATCGGTCAAACCACACTGGCGGATTGCCTCCAAGATACGGAGCACACCTGTTGCATCTACGTCGGCTGTAAACTCAGGAGAGTCGAAGCTCACCTGTACGTGGCTCTGAGCTGCGAGGTTATAAACTTCAGTTGGTTTCACCTTGTTCATCACCTGGATGATGCTCATAGAGTCACCGAGGTCGGCGTAATGAAGGTGAAAGTTTGGGGTACCCTCCAAATGTGCGATGCGCTCGCGATAATCGATAGATGAGCGACGGATTGTTCCGTGAACATCATACCCCTTACTCAACAACAATTCGGCTAAGTAAGAGCCATCCTGACCTGTGATACCTGTAATTAAAGCTACTTTTCTATTTTCCATTTACTTCTTTATATATGATAAATTAATAAATTCGTTGCAAAAGTACTACTTTTTTCTCAGACTAGCAAACTTTCTGTCATTTATTTACCATTCTCTCTAACATTGAACCGGTTTGAACCTAAAATTGAAACTATTTGAATCGAAGCTATCCCCATCTGAATCTAAGTCAGATAGGGATGAGATTCTACCCTTGAGCCGTCTGTGTCTCCGGCCAGTTCACCAGATACAGCATTTCCGTAGCTCGCGTAAAGGCGGTATAGAGCCAGTGGATATAATCGGGATTGAGCATATCATCCGTCATATACCCCTGATCCACATACACATGCGCCCACTGTCCGCCCTGTGCCTTGTGGCAGGTTACGGCATATGCGAATTTCACCTGCAGGGCATTGAAGAACTGATCCTGTCGGATGGCCTTCATTCTATCTGCCTTGAGCGGAATATCCAGATAATCCTCTTCTATCTGATGGAAGAGCTGCTCCTGCTGTTCATGGGGCAGGGCAGGTGCCTCGCTCGTCAATGTATCCAGCAATACCGTAGCTTCCAGTTCATAATTGTCGTAATCGGGAAATTGGAGCAGCAGCGTGGCAAAGCGGAAGCCATAGAGTTCGATGCGGCGGCGCACCTTCAGCACTTTCGCCCTATCGCCATTCGCCAGAAAAGTAGGAATATCGTTACTTTGAACTTGACTACGTTGAACTTTGAACTTGGAACATTGAACTGTAAGGTTACTTTGAACTTGAAGATTTGAACTTGGAACTTTATGAGTAGCAGTTCCAAGTTCTGTACCTTCGCTCTTCACTCTTCGTTCTTCTATTTCCTTTTCCTTTATCTTCTTTCTCTCTTCTTCCATCCAGTAATAATTGTTCTTCACAATCATCAGGATATCGCCCTGCGAAAGCTCTTCCTCCCTATCCAGCACCATATTGCGGATACCCTGATTGAAGATGTTTGCACGCTTGTTGCTGCGGGTCACCACGATGGTATCGTCCAGACCTACATGGTGATAACTGTCGGCTAGAGCCTCTATCAGTTCGGCTCCAGGCATCGGTTTGATATCCGAATAGCCAGCGAAATGAATCTTCGGGAGTTGGGTGATGTCATCGTGCGTAATCATCTGTCTGATCATCGTGGCATTATAGAGAATACCCGATTCCTCGCTCTGTCGGAGCACCTCGTTCAGATCACATTCATACACCTTCAGTCCATATCCCTCCAGCATCGCCGCATGCAGGGCTGGCGATTCCTCCTCGCCGACAGGAGGCAACTGCGCCTTGTCACCTATCAGCAGCAAGCGGTCGTTACGTCCCTGATACACGAAATGCACCAGGTCATCCAACAGACATCCGCTTCCGAAGCTCATCCCGCCCAATCCCATATTGGCAATCATCGACGCCTCATCTACCATGAAAAGCGTATCGGTATAGAGATTATCATTCAGATTAAACTGTCCCTCTACTCCCGAAAACGATTTTTCACGATAGATACGGCGATGGATGGTATAGGCAGGCGAACCGCTGTTCAGCGAGAAAACCTTCGCTGCCCTACCCGTAGGTGCCAGGAGCATCACCTTCTGATGAATCTCCTTCAGGGTCCTGACGATGGCACCCGAGAGCGTCGTCTTACCCGTACCCGCACTACCTCGCAGAATCATCACGGCATGCGGATCTCTATCGGTAAGAAACTCAGCAAACACCTCCAGGGCATGTGCCTGTTCCTGGGTTGGCGGAAAGCCAAATTGCTGCAATATCTTATATTTTAGCTCGTCTATTATCATCAATTTGTTATTTATCCTTTAATAATTAATAATTTCAACACCAAATATTTTGCGTTGTCTCCGTTTTGCATTATCTTTGCAGAAGATAAGCTGCACTCGGCAATCTGTAAGCAAGCTTACATTGCGCTCGTTTGCATTATCTTTGCAATGCAAAAGTACTAATACTTTTTGAAATGAGAATGAAATTAAGAAAAATAAACAATAATGCCATTCTGGGCGCCTGCGTCATTATCATGATGCTGCTTTGCGTCCTCAGCATCAGCCAGCCTCTCATCTTCGAGAAACAGATGGCGAGCCGCGAAGCTGAGGTGAAGGAGAAACTGATGCTCATCCGTTCTGCCGAAGAAAGATACAGAGCGAAATACGGAGTCTATACCGGCGATTTCGCAGTCCTCGTCAAGGCGAAGTATCTCAAGGCAGAGGATACCCTCATCCCTTATTCCGATGGCAGGAAATTCTCGCTCGCCGCCACTACCATTATCCATAAAAGCGGAAAGCAGATTCCGCTGATGGAATGTGGAGCCACCTATGAAGACTATCTCGATGGTCTCAACGAGGAGGCGATTCAACAGGTAACAGAAAAAGCTTCCGATGCCGGTAACTTCCCTGGATTAAAGATCGGAGACATCACCAAAGACAACGACAATGCAAGTAATTGGTAAAAAAAGAACACAGCAAGCACGACTCACCATCCGTGTGAGCAAGAATACACTCAGCTTCTCGGTTGTAGATCGCGAAGCCGAGCACCAGTTGATATACGAACCGTACACCGTGAAAAGCGGTGTATCGATAGCTGCCAACCTCAGACAGGCTTTCGGCGAAAGCGATCTCCTGCAGCGCGGCTATCAGAAGGTGCGTGTCTATATCGATACGCCTATCCTGCTGGTACCTATCGAGGAATTCCACGAGGAAGACCTCACCGTGCTCTATCAGCATGCCTTCACGGGCAGCCACAGCGATGCCATTCTCTACAGGGTGCAGCCGAATCTGAATGTGGTGGCCGTTTTCCCAATCAACAAGGATCTGAAGATGGTGATAGAAGACAACTTCCAGGATGTGCGCTTCACACCTATCATGCAGCCGATGTGGAACTATCTGCACAAGCGCAGCTTCACGGGTATCTACCACAAGCTCTATGCATATTTCCACGACAAGAAGGTGGATATCTTCTGTTTCGAGAAAAACAGATTCAAGTTCTACAATTCCTTCCAGGCAAATCATGCCAAGGATGCACTCTACTTCATCCTCTTCGTATGGAAGCAGCTGGGATTGCAGCAGATGCAGGATGAGCTGCATATTTCGGGCGATATTCCGGATAAGGATTGGTTCCTCTACAATGCCAAGCTCTATGTCAAGAAGACCTTCCTCCTGAATCCGAGTGCCGAGTTCAATCGTGCGCCCATCACAGAAATCAAGGGAATGCCTTTCGATCTGCTGACGCTCTACTTAAGCAAATAGGAGTTGAGAGTTAAAAGATTGAGAGTCAAAAGTTGAGAGTTAAAAAGTTGATAGTTAAAAGTTGATAGTTAAAAATTAATTATGAGAATCATAACAGGACAATATAAGGGTCGCCACTTCGACATACCACGTTCGTTCAAGGCGCGACCAACTACAGATTTCGCAAAAGAGAACATCTTTAATGTTTTGCAGAATTACATCGATTTCGAGGATACCACAGCCCTCGACCTCTTTGCCGGCACAGGCAGCATCTCGCTGGAACTGGTATCCCGCGGATGCAGCCGAGTTATCAGCGTAGAGGCCGACCGCGACCATGCCAACTTCATCCGCGAGTGTTTCAAGAAACTGGGCGAAGACAAGGATCTTCTGATTCGTGGCGATGTATTCCGCTTCTTGAGAACGTGCAAGCAGAAATTCGATTTCATCTTTGCCGATCCGCCATACGCGCTGGAGAAGCTTCCCGAGATTCCAGACCTCGTACTCAATGGCGACCTTCTCAACGAAGAGGGCATCTTCGTTTTCGAGCATGGCAAGAACTACGATTTCTCCGACCATCCCCGATTCCTGGAACACAGAAGTTACGGAAGCGTAAACTTCTCGATATTCAGATAAAATCAAGTGATTGTTTTAAAGCTTTTGCCCTTTGATGGCAAAAGCTTTAAACACATAGCCAACCGTACACATTACAGCAGCGGAGAAAGCAATCTTACAATACTCTCGAACAATCTTTTCAGGAACGGGCGCCTTACGAAATACGCCACATCATCCACCAGAATACTGCTGGATTCATCCTTCAGATAAATCCGCTTGATTCTCTGCGCCATTTCCTCATCATAGAAGAAGGCATTCGCCTCGAAATTATTCTCGAAACTCCGGAAATCCACATTCGTGCTGCCCACGGTACAGAGGTTGTCATCGCTCACCAGCAACTTGCTGTGATTGAATCCACCCGTATAGAGATAAACCTTCACACCAGCCTCTATCGCCTCCATCAGATAAGAGCGCGAAGCCCACTCCACCATCCTGGCATCTGAATGTCTAGGCATCAGCAACCGGATATCCACTCCAGCCAGCGCCGCCGTGCGCATCGCAAAGAGTACAGGCTCGGTAGGCAGGAAATAAGGCGTCTCCATATACACATACTTCTGCGCCTGGAGCAGAATGCGCACATATCCCTGCATAATATCAGGCCATGGAGCTATCGGACTGCTCGTTACTACCTGGACCAGACAATTATTCCTGATCTTCGAATCCACCGGCGGATAATACTGTCGGTTTGACACCAAGGTGCGATCCACAAAATACCAGTCTATCAGAAAAGCACGCTGCAGGGCATACACGCCTCCGCCCTCTATTCTCAGATGCGTATCGCGCCACTTCTGTTTTCCTGTGCCCTTCACATAGCGCTTGGCGATGTTCATGCCCCCGATGAATCCTACCCTACCGTCTATCACGCATATCTTGCGGTGATTGCGGTAGTTCACCTTGCTGGTAAACGCAGGAAACCTTACCGGCATGAACGAATGCACATCGATGCCCGCTTCCCTCATGCGCTCAAAGAAGGCATCCTTCACCTTCCAGCAGCCCACGTCATCGTATATCAGTCTGATTTCCACTCCCTGTTCCGCCTTGTCTATCAGGGCATCAGCCACCAGATAGCCCAGGGCATCATCCTCGAAGATGTAGGTATCGAGATGGATGTGATGCTGAGCCTTACCTATATTATATAATAAGGAGAAGATGAATTCATAACCATCAGTAAAGATATCCACCTGATTGTCCTTAAACGGGAATGCCCAGTTCTGATTGGTAAAGAGATTCATCAGCGGCTTGTTGTTGGCTGGGATATGCAGATTCTCCTGCTCGGCAAACTCCAGCATCGATCGCTTGGTCAACTGGTCCATGCTTCTATCGCTGATCAGCCGTTCCTTTCTCGTGTTCTGCCCGAAGAAGATATAGAAGATGATTCCCACGAAAGGCATGAAGGCAAGCACAAGAATCCACGCCATCGTCTTGGCGGGCTGTCGGTTGTCCATCAAGACGGTGATGATAGCGGGAATCATGATCGCCATATAAAGCAAGAGATAAATCCAATGAATATATATCATACCTTACGCATTTTTTATTATTCTCTTTTTCCAGTTTCCGGGATATCAGAATATCCTAGTTGAATACCGAGTTGGTCTGACTGGCAAGCAGCGAGTTCATCTTCTTCAGTTTCATAAACTCCTCCACCAGCTCCCTGTTCGTAGGATTTCTGGCAAACTCCTGCTGCACCTCAATCAGTCGCTGTGCAATATAATGTGTGCGGAAGCTCAGCAGATCCTTGAAGACAAACTGGCGCAGCTTCTCAGCGTTCAGCTTCAGCTGCAGACTCACCGTAGAAACCTCCTGGTCTCCCGTCGGCAGACTGGCAATCCTACTCACCTCCGGATCCGGATGGTTGGCAAAATAGTTTTCCGCCACGAAGTTCTCATCCTCCAGATGCTCCAGCGTTTCCTGCAAGATTTTGTTATAAAGCTCGTTATGAAATCTGAAATCATCGCCCGACATATCCAGATAGATATATTGTGCTATCGGCAGTTCAATATCATTGCCCTCCACATCCTTCACCACGATATGCTTTTCTCCATGGTGTACGATGAGCTTCACCAGCAGGTCTTCCACTTCCAGCAGCTTGTCCAGCGGCGTCACGCCCCTCATGGCAGCCTGCATTCCCTGCTGTGGGGCAGTAGCCTTCGGGTCTTTCAGTCCAGCCGCGCGCCGTTCTGCCTTCACCTGCTCGCTCATGCCGTTTCTCACAAAGTTGTTCAGCGCATTCACGATAATCGCCTCGTTCACGCCCAGTCGGTGGGCGCAGTCGGTGATATAAGAGGCTCGGGTAATCTGGTTCTTGATCTTCGAGATGCTCTCCACGATGCTGTTGATAGCCTGGCTTCTCTTCACCGGATCGGTCACGCCGTTCAGCGAGAGGTCGGTCTTAAACTGTATGAAATCCTTCTGGTTTTCCTCTATGTATTTTCTGAAATCGGCAGCGGTATGGCTTCGGGCAAAGCTGTCCGGGTCGTTTCCATCCGGCAGGAAGAGCACCTTCACGTTCATCTCCTCCTCCAGCAGCATGTCAGTACCTCGCAGCGCCGCATGCACACCCGCAGCATCGCCGTCGTAGAGCAATACGATGTTGCTGGTGAATCGGTGGAGCAGTCTGATCTGATGAATGCTCAGCGCCGTACCCGAGTTAGCCACCACGTTTTCGATGCCGCACTGGTGCATGGAGATTACATCCGTATATCCCTCCACCATATACACGCAGTCTTCCTTGGCGATGGCCTTCTTTGCCTGATACAGTCCGTAGAGTTCCCGCTCCTTGTGGTAGATTATACTGTCGGGCGAGTTCACGTATTTCTGGTTCACACCCTTGGTACGGGTATCCAGCACACGTCCGCCGAAAGCCACCACCTTTCCGCTCACACTCAGCCACGGGAAGATGGCGCGTCCCGAGAATCGGTCCAGATACTTATCCTGTCCGCTCTTGTTGCCCGCTTCCTCCTTGTCCACCTTGAAGCAGAGACCGGTATCCACCAGGTATTTCGGCTGATATCCTTTCTTCACCGCCTCATCGAAGAGCGCCGTGCGCTGGTTCAGGGCGAATCCCAGCTGGAATTTCCGGATGATATCGTCTCTGAATCCTCGGCTTCTGAAATACTGCATGCCGATGGCTCTACCATCCACATCATTCTGCAGGATATCCTGGAAGTATTTCGCCGCCCATTCATTCACGATGAACATCGATTCGCGTTCGCTTTCTCGCTGCTTCTCCTCGTTGGTCATCTCGCGTTCCTGAATCTCGATATGGTATTTGTTAGCCAGCCATCTCAGAACCTCAGGATAGGTCATCTGCTCCAGCTCCATCAGGAAGTTGATGGCGTTGCCGCCCTTTCCGCAGGTAAAGCAGCGGCAAATGCCTCGGGTTGGCGAAACGGAGAACGATGGATGGGAATCGTTATGGAAAGGACACAAGCCGACATAGTTGATGCCACGCTTTTTGAGCGTGACGAATTCAGACACCACCTCCTCTATCTTGGTGGAGTCCATGATACGTGCTATCGTCGGTTTGTCTATCATATTTTTCTATCTTATTTTATGATGCAAAATTAATACTTTTCTCTGAAAACACAAAACATTTAGGGAAAAAGACGTACAGAAACCGCATGGAAAGCCAAAATGAATCAAATAATAAAGGAAAGGTTACATTTGCCAAAGGAAAATACGAAGAATATTCCTACCTTTGCAGCCATCAAACAACAAATACATAAACATATATTTTTATATGAGACTTAATAATATCAAGAAAGCATTTTTAGCTTCCGCTGCACTCCTCTCTGCCATGAGCATGAGCGCAGCAGAGAGATTCGTCAGTTTCCAGCAGGGCGACCTGCTCATCAACAGTAACGACAAGGTAGAAATCTATATGGATGCCAACGACTGCCGTGGCGTGAGCTATGCTGCCAATGCACTGGTCAAGGACATCAGCAAGGTGAGCGGCTCCCAAGCCACCATCACCTCCAACCAGAAGGCAACCATCCTCGTGGGAACCATCGGACATTCTGCTGCCATCGACCAGCTCATCAAACAGAAACGCATCAACGGAAATCTACTCAAGGGCAAACGCGAGAAATTCATCATCACCGTGGTAAACAACCAGCTCGTCATCGCCGGCAGCGACCGTCGGGGAACCATCTACGGCATCTACGAACTCTCCCAACAGATGGGCGTTTCGCCTTGGTACGACTGGGCCGACGTGCCCGTAGAGCACCACGACTCCATCTTCGTGAACCGTGGAACCTACAGCGATGGTGAACCAGCCGTTCGCTATCGTGGCATTTTCCTCAACGATGAGGCACCTTGTCTCACCTCGTGGGTAAAGAACACCTACGGCACCGAGTATGGCGACCACCGGTTCTATCAGCGCGTGTTCGAGCTTATACTGCGCCTCAGGGGCAACATGATGTGGCCAGCCATGTGGGGCTGGGCGTTCTATGCCGACGATGCAGAGAACGAGAAGACGGCAGACGAAATGGGCGTGGTGATGAGCACCTCCCATCATGAGCCGATGGCGCGCAACCATCAGGAATACGCCCGCAACCGAAAGGGATGGGGACCTTGGAACTATCAGAAGAACAAGGCTAACCTGCAGAAATTCTTCCGTGAGGGAATAGAGCGCATGAAGGGAACCGAACAGATCGTAACCATCGGTATGCGTGGCGACGGCGATGAGGCGATGAGCGCAGAGGCTGATACCAAACTGATGACTAACATCATCAACGACCAGCGCAAAATCATTGCCGACGTAACCGGCAGGAAGGCTAGCGAAACACCTCAGGTATGGGCACTATATAAAGAGGTGCTGGATTACTACGACAAAGGAATGAAAGTGCCCGACGATGTAACCCTGCTGCTCTGCGATGACAACTGGGGCAACGTGCGCCGTGTGCCGAATGCCCAGGAACGCAAGCACAAGGGCGGATGGGGATTGTATTATCACGTGGACTATGTAGGTGCACCAAGAAACTCTAAGATGCTCAACGTAACTCCTGTGCAGAATCCTTGGGAACAGCTCACCCTAGCCTACGAGAACGGAATTGACCGCCTCTGGATTCTCAACGTGGGCGACCTCAAGCCGATGGAATATCCTATCAGCCAGTTTATGGACATGGCTTGGAATCCTCATAAATACTCGGTGAACAACATCACCCGCCACACCCGCGACTGGTGCGCCCAGCAGTTCGGAGAACCGCAGGCTGACGAAGCGGCACGCATCCTGAACCTCGCATGCAAGTACAACGGCCGCTGCACTCCGGAGATGCTCAACCGCAACACCTACAGTCTGGAGAACGGCGAATGGCAGGAGGTGGTGAACCAGTATCTCCAGCTCGAGGCTGATGCGCTGCGCCAGTACAACAGTCTGCCTGCAGCCTATCACGATGCCTATCGCCAGATTATCCTCTTCCCTATCGAGCTGATGAGCAATCTGCATCAGATGTACTTTGCCCAGGCAATGAACCATGCTCTCTTCAAGCAGAACAATCCGAAGGCGAACATCTGGGCTGATGAATGCGAACGCTTCTTCAAGCGCGATTCCCTTATCTGTCACGATTACAACCACAAGATGTCGGGCAGCAAATGGAACGGCATGATGACGCAGAAGCATATCGGCTACACTTCATGGAACGATGACTTTGAGAAAGATACCTGTCCGGAGCTCTTCCGGGTTACCTCCAAGAATGGAGTGATTATCAGCGAAAACAACGGCGTGGTAGAAATCGAAGCTCCCTACTACAGCAGCAAGACGGATGCTGCCGAGACAAAATGGACAGAGATTCCATTCATGGGCAAAAGCGTATCGGCAATGACGCTGATGCCGTATACCAAGAGCGTAAAGGGAGCCAGCATCACTTACAAGTTTAAGATGCAAGTTAGCAAGACTCCGGATGGCAAAACTTCGGATGACAAGGCATTTAATGGCTATGTATCCAATGGCAAGCAGAAGGTTCGCATTCATGTGATTACCAAATCAACCTTGGATTATCTCAATAAGGGCGGCTTGACCTATGGTGTAAGTTTAGATGGCACATCTCCCGTAGAGGTTAACTTCAACAAAGATTTGAACGAGAAGCCGGAGAACATCTACAATATCTATTATCCAACGATAGCCACTCGCATCGTAGATCAAGTGATAGAGTTGGAACTGCCGGCTACTGCCGATGGCATCCACACCCTCACCCTCACTCCTAACGACCCAGCCATCGTCTTCGAGAAAATCGTGATTGATGGAAGAGGAGGGAAAAAGAGTGTCAAGGTGATTTAGACTGGCTGCATACAAACCTGCCAGTTTACATACGTTGAATAACTATTTAATATAAGGTATAGGCACGTATCCCTCGAAAGGATGCGTGCTTTTTTTATAAAAAAAACGGTTAATTTATTTGGCAATCAGAAAGTTTCCTCGTATATTTGCAAAAAATATCAAGAGGAATCGCTTATGTGCAAATTTGAAGAAATAGAAGGTTGGCGTCTTTCCAATGGCAAGACCATCCGAGAGATCAAAAATGCCGTGCATGAGGAGGTAAATTTGGGGCGAATATATCTCATCATTAGCATTTTGCTTGCTTATATGGGAACTATTAGTATACAAGCTCAATCATGCGAGGGACGAGTGTACCTAAAGAATGGTACCCAGCAACTCTATGAAAGTAATGACCGAATAGACTTGCCACGCAAGAAAAAGGACGTTCAAGTTTATAGAAACTTCTTTTCTCGCCAATGCACTAGCGATGTGATACCTTTCGCCAACATTGATTCTGTAGTGGTGTGGAATGCAACCTCCAAGCAAAACGTACGCACACTTGTTCCTTTGGAAAATGTGGGATGGAGCTGGCTATATGTCAACCACCCACGATTGCAAGTCTATATTTATGCCTCCCAAGGTTATTCCGTGACAGACATGGGTGGAATGAAAGCTTGGCAAGGTAACACAGTAGCAGCAATGTTTCTCATCCCAAGCAAGACGGCTTGCGACTTCTATGTCAGACAGACTGATGGCAAGCTTATATGTCTGGGAGATACCTATAAGAAATGCGACAAATCCTTTATCCGAGAACTTTGCCACTGTGTAGGACTTTCGCAGGAATGGGAAAAGAAACTCATTGGACTAGGTGAACACAACCGAAGTTCTATGATACAACGAGTGATAGAAGTATTAGATGACAAACAATAAATAACAACTAAAAGGAATCATTATGAAAGCAATGAAGTTTTGGCTGCTCATGGCAGTAATGGTGGTAGCGATAGCTGCACACGCTCGCAAGAATGACGACCCAGAAATGCGTCATGTTCGCCTCACAATGATGGATGGCAAACAGATAGAGGGCTACATTCCTAAGAAGTACATGGGTTGGGCGCTAGAATATCAAGTAAGACTTGCCGAGAATCCTGATGGCAAAAAAGCCAAGAAGTACGATGCTGAGAAAGTAACCAAGATGGAATGGCTTGCACTCACTGAGGAACACCCTGAAGGCGAAGTGTGGGAACATTGCCAAACGATAGCACGTAATTCGATTAGGGCTGTAAAAGAGGATCGCCTTATGGAACTCCTTTACCGCGGCAAGAATGCATCTGTCTATCAAGTTCACGTATTTCTGCCTGGCAATGGCATAAACACAGGAAACTCTTGGGCTACTTGGTATGCACTGAAGCCTAATGGACAGGAAAGGGCATTTATTCTTTACAATGCAACGCTTGGCAAAATGGGAAGCCTGGATCGACAATTCAAGGATCAAAAGGAATATGAGGGACTGAAGAATTACATTCTTGAATGGTGGAACAAAGATAAGTCTTTAGCTAGGAAGCAACTGAATGATGGCGTAGCTATCTTTAGCCATATCTATGATGAATGGAAAGCAGCTTCCTGTAAACAATAATAGTTCCTGCGGAGGGCACTTTCGTGCCCTCCGCAGGAACTATTATAATGATCGGGATTAAGATTCTCCGACTACCAGGTTGTAGAAACATAGGGATGAAGCATAGTAAACAGAAGGATGAGAGATAGATATTGGCAGGCGAAAAGGGACGATTTATCGGCTGGATGACTAAGCTCGTCTATATGGATGACTCGGGTCATCTATATGGCTCACTCCCGTCATCTATATGAATGACCCGGGTCATCCGATACAAAGAAGCCTTTTCTATTCCTTTTGTAATAGTTGCTTTCTCCTTTAGACTAAGTTGACTTCTCCTTATATTAATGGTTTCAAGTTTCGCAAGTTCAGGAGTTAAAGAAGTTAAAGGAGTTATCGCTCCCTACGGTCGCTGAGGAGTTAAGACAATAGTCTTTTTGGCGTAGTTTTTAAGCAGCAAGACATACGTCTTAACTCCTTAACTTCCTTAACTCCTTTAACTTCCTGATATGCGAAAGTTCAGTTAATGGTCCTTTCTGCTGATTATGATTGTTGTTTCAGCTCAAGATAAATGGTGCGGTGGTAAGCGCAGTTGGTTCTTTTGTCGTTTCCCCTGATTGCCGTAGAAATATTGGGATACAGAATTCTCCTTTCACACTTAAGTGAATGATTATGTGCACACTATGATAATTGTGAAAGGAGAATGAAATTTTAATTGCTGTTTTTGAGAAGCTATTTTCGAAGATGACTTTATGTCGAATCGGCTCAAAATACCATACCAGTTCCCTTTCGGGTATGATGATATTCGGGATGAATCTCCTCATCATTGGAGCCGCTGGCACTATCTGTTACATGATTCTCATCAGAACGTTACATTAATGATTTTCCCCCGATTGTCTTCCCTTGCGCTTTGCTATTTTGCCCAAAGCATTGATGGATTCAAGATAAGCCTCCTCTACTGGAGTTAATACCTTTACCTGATATTTTCGATACTCAGCTATAGCTTTGTCCATTGCCTCTTCATGACTGATACTTCCCGATCCCTTCAACAAAGGTCGCCCTGTGGATTGCAGGATAGTATCAAGTTGTTTCACATAATCCATCATATAGACTGGACGATGCTCCATTGCCATAATCTCGGCAAAGTCAAAATAACCAGAAACAAGATTATTGAGTATCTTCAGCTCATTTTCTTTCAGATAGTTCTTGGCAATTTTGATGTCTTTGATAGCTGGTAGTTCGCCCTCAAATGTCGTCAAGCCCATAAATGGTTTGTCGGCATCCGCACGCTCATAGATAACTTCTGCCGCTGTATGCCCATGAGCAGCATAGTGCAACTTATTTTGCACGATTTTAAAGAAAAGTTTTGAGGCATCAGTTCGAGGGTCATAGTCAACACTTGTGGCATAGATGTCCAGAACTTGTCGATAGAGCACCTTTTCTGACGAACGAATATCACGAATACGGTCGAGCAACTCTTTCCAATAGTTGCCACCACCAAGATTTTTGAGTCGTTCATCGTCCATCGTAAACCCTTTTACGATGTACTCATTCAGTCGCTCTGTAGCCCATTGACGGAAACGTGTGCCTTGAATAGATTTTACACGATAGCCCACAGATATGATAACATCAAGGTTATAGAACTTCACTTCTTTGCTTTGGGTTTTTCCTGCCATAGCACCATGCTGAGTGGTCTGTCGGAATTTCCGACAAACCACTTTATCGTCCAATTCTCCTTCCTTGAATATATTCAATATGTGCTCATTGATAGTAGAGCGCCCTTTATTGAAAAGCTCTGCTATCTGTTCCACATTTAGCCAAACCGTCTTATTCCCCAATCTCACATCAAGCTTCACGCCATCATCAGATTGGTAGATGATCATTTCTCCCAAATCAGTTTGGGGTGCGTCCTCCCATTTATAGCCACAATCCAAGCAAAGATGCAGTGCACCCTCTGTCTGCACATTGTCTGAATTGCACTTTGGACATTTTATATTATTATTCATCATTGTTTCATCTTTGTTATTATCTAAGTCAAAAAATGATATTCTTGTATGACTTATGATTAGACATTATTATATTTCCATTTCCTTTCTTTGAAAGCAGGATGTCACCCTTCTGATAAGCAACAACAGTCCCGACATTAGGATCACTTTTTTTATTTCACTTCTCTCTCAACATCCATTCCCACGTAGGAAGAACATGAACCTGCTTGCCATCTATCACAAGTTCTTCCTTCTCCTCCATCGTAAGAATATATCCCTCAGCCAAGCCATAAGCATTCATAGCTTCCATCAGCCCCTCGATTTCGCGCTTGCGAGTTTTCTCATCATTCATGGCTATCGTCACCTGATAAGCCTTCATAATTCTCATACCCTCCCTAACAACAAAATCACATTCTTTTTTATCTGCATGATAAAAAACATCATATCCGCAGCGTTTCAACTCAATAAATACCATATTTTCCAACTTCACTCCCATATTGTCAGTGGCATTGAAGCCGATGCGACTCACGATGGCATTGTCGATAAAGTAAATCTTTTTCGGGTTCAGCATCTGCACCTTTACCGATGGCGAATACTTCATGAGCTGGAATATCATATAGGTTTGCTCGATGTACTCCAAATAGTTTTTGACGGTTTCGGAATGACGAATGCCCACTATCTTACCCAGTGAGGTATAGGTAATGCGCTTCGTGGCATTGCTGGCAAGATAAAAGATGAGTTCCTGCATCTCCTTATCATTGGTCAACCCATTACGAGCCATCACATCACGGAAGATGATGCTATCGTAGAGTGACGAGAGGTAACGAGTGGATGACGACTGGAGATACTTAGGAAATCCACCTTTCTCCAAATACTCCTTGAAATGCCCCAGGAGGATGGCACGCTTACTGGTTAGATAAAAATCCTTGGCTTCCAGCTGCACCTTTGCCAACAGCAAGTATTCCAGAAAGGAAAAAGGGAAAATCTCCACTGCGATATAACGCCCCGTGAGATGAGTCCCAAGCTCTCTACTCAGCATTCGGGCATTTGATCCAGTTACAATCACCTTATTGCCTTCGTTGTAGAGACGGCGCACAAAGGTCTCCCAGCCCTTCACATTCTGTATCTCATCAAAATAATAGGTATGCTGCTCACCAAAGAGTTCGAAGAAACATTCTTGCAATGTTTGGAAATCTGCCACAGTAAAGTTGACCAGTCGCTCATCATCAAAATTGAAAAAAAAGTCTTGCTCCGGCAACTTGCTGCGCATTTGCTGGAGCAAAACAGACTTTCCACAACGTCTTATACCAGTAATAATGAGTATCTCCGTTGTGGTAAGCCACTCTTCCTCTATGTCTCTCGGCACAGTATCTTGTGCTATATTCTTGCAGTATTCCTGCTGCTCAAATATAATTTGCTTTAATAACTCTTTCATGTTCAATCATTTATTTGCTTGCAAAAATACGATTTTTTAAGTAAACAACCAAATAAATCTTCATTTTTGTTCATTCTGAATGAGTAATTTCTATCATTTTTGCTCATTCAGAATGAGTAATTCAGAGCAAAAATAGATAGTCTCAGCTTCATCACATACCTCCCCCTGCAAATTGCCAAGGGTGAGATAGATGATAACAATGTTGTGACTTATATGATGCAAGGAAGCAATTATAACGATGCAAGGAAACAATTATAACGATCACATGACATATACCAATGTTTAAATAAATAGGGTGTCCAGTTCTCTGTTCTTGAAAACAAGCTGGAAACATCCCTGTTAATTG
>ERZ773235.1159-NODE-1159-length-28752-cov-12.791474_pt1 | contig 28752 bp, 26 predicted proteins | sample MGYA00580522_ERZ773235 | MGnify/ENA primary metagenome ERZ773235 (study PRJEB29015, sample SAMEA2737797) | human gut metagenome | biome: human gut; feature: human-associated habitat; material: faeces | place: China | collected 2012 ...
ATCCCCTTGATCGTCCGCGCGGACACATCTCTCGCTTGATTATAGCGGCCTCTGCGCATTTTTACAATTTTCTTGGTAATTTCTACGTTTTGTTTAACTTCTTGCGCCATTTTATTGCAAAATGACCCCATATCCCGCCCCGAATGCCCCGTTATCAGCGGTAAACGTAGGTAGGTTTTCGTTACACGACAGCTACAAAGCAATACCTTGTCAAATATATTGACAAGGTATTGCTATTTTGATATTATGTGGGTATTAGGAGGAAACGCTATGGCAAGCTATGATTACTCAATTACATCCTTGCAAAGCCATCTCTCGATGCTGCGCAAGCTCTATGGGTGGACGATGGAACAGTTTGGCGATCGGATCGGGGTCACAAAGCAGACCGTTTCCAATCTTGAGCGCGGTAAACCGAAAATGACAAAGCTTCAGTACATTGCGATCCGGTCGGTGTTTGAATCGGAGGCCAAGGAGCGGGATGGGGAAGAAAAGGAGATCCTACTAAAGATCCTCGATCTTGTCTGCGACCCTGATCCCGATGTCAGCGAAGTGCAGCGCAGCGAGGCGTTGAATACCGCCGCCGTTGCTGCCGGTGCTGCCGCCAGCGGCGTTGCGGCAGCAGCGGCGATCAAGGTGCTGACAAGTTCTCTTATCTCCAGCGGATTGTTTGTGGCTGCCCCGGCAGCCATCCCGTTCGTGACGAGCAGTGTTACGACCGCCTCATGGCTTTCAAAAATGTTACGGGAGAAGAACGCAGAGGATGAGAAGAAGAAAAAAGGAAAATGAGCGGTTCTGCAAGGCCTCTGCGTGAGACCTTTTCTTAAACGCGCGATTTTCTCAGGAGGTGCTTCTATGGAGATCCGAATTGGATCGTTCAACATGAATAATTTTGGCGGAAGTTCAAATAAGGATTTCGGAAAGATCGCGGAAATCATTGTGGAGGAAAACTTAGACGTCGTAGCGCTGCAAGAGATCTTCGGCGAGGGAAGAGGCGTAAGCAGGCTGTTGGAGCAAAATGTCAAGTATGAATTGTACAATTGGGACTATTGCTTTGCCGCGCCGTCTGAATCCCGCGATATCACCAAAATGGAAGATATGGTCGTGAAGAAGACGCGCAGCGAGGGATATGCGTTCCTTTGGAAAAAAAGTCGCTTCAAAAAAGTTGAGTTTTCTAAACTGGGCGAAACGCGACGATTTGAGCCCCGAATCATCAATTCCCTATCAAAAGACGTCTGTGTGGATTGTTCCTTTTTTGCCCGGGCTCCGTACTACATCAGATTGCAGCCGATCCACGGCGGTTTTTTCGAGCTGCGGTTAGTGAATGTTCACATTTTCTTTGGGGATACAAAGCTGTCCTCCATAGAAAAGCGGCAGGACGAGTATGCTGTGTTAACGCAGCAAATATATCCGGAAATATGCCAAAATACTTACGGGCAGAACCGCACGCCATACACGGTCGCAATGGGAGATTACAACCTGAATCTCTTTAATCCGCTTGTAAATACGCAGAGCAAAAACTGCTATATATCGGAGGTGCATTCATACTTTGAGGGGGAAAAGCGTGTTCAGATATTGACGCTGCAGGATCAGCTGACCACACTGCGAGACGTTGAGCGCATGAAAGAAGGTGAATACGCCGACAGAGGCGCCCTTGCTAATAATTTCGATCACTTTACCTACAGTCCCGAGTTGTCAAAGTTTCAAAGTGTACGGTACGAGACAATAGATGCGATCAATAAATACTGCGACGGTGACAGCGCTTACTACCGCAAAAATATTTCTGATCACTTACCAATCGTGATGACAGTCAAAATATAACCGATCGATGGAGGATACTATGAATACCGAAAAAGTAAAGCAAACAACAGATCAGATAACCGCGGCCTATGCTTTGAACCTCTGGACGGTTTCAATTTCCCAGATCATCGACTATAACGATGTCAATGTTCTGAAGCAAGAATACGAAACCATAATGAACAATCTGAATCTGGACAATATGCCCAAGGATGAGGCTCTTTTGGATGTGATCAAAGAGATCATGGAGGAAATCACATTCCTCCGAATCAGCGAAGGGGATAAAGGGATCGTTGAGAGAGAATATCAGCACAAGCTAAAGAACGCTGTGTGGAGCGCTGTTCCCAACGTTGGAGCCATCTTTGCAACGGCAAATCCGGTCGCAATGGGCGTTACTCTTGCAACGCAGGTCGGTATCGGATACATGAATTATCGCCGCAATCGAGCCGACTATGAGCTGGAGAATGAAAGGACGAAGTGGCAGATCCAGCGAAATCGAATGGAGCATCTTCACGCGTTGCAAAAGCAGTTGTTTGAAACGGCATGGCGGATGACCGACGCGCACAAATTTGAGGACAGATTCCGCCTGACTGAGACACAGATATCCGATTACGATAAGGCCTTGATGCAGGCAAACCCCGTGAAGCGCTTTAACGACTTAGACGCCATGAAGAGCAATTATGAAGCCTACCCTGCATTTTGGTATCAGATCGGCAGCACGGCAAACAGCATTTATTTAAATGAAAATGATGCCGAACTGAAGGAGTATTATCGTGAAAAGGCGCTCGATTGCTTCAAGCAATACGATGAGTTGAATCAATTCAACTTGCTCCGTCATGATGTGATCACTGCCGCGTGGGCGCTTGAGTATTTGGAGCTGCAAGGTCTGAGCGATAAAGAGTGTCCCGAAGAGGCAAAACGCCTGATCGGCATTGCGGAAAAGCACGCAGGAAATGCCTTTGATGTCCTTGAATTATGCGCATTTTCCTATCTGCGGATCAGAGATTACGAAAATGCCGTCAGACTGTTCCATTTTCTTGTCAACAAGGACTATAATATCGAGATCAATACGCAAATACTCAGCGGCTTGTATATCAAGGAAATGTTTTCCGGCAAGGAAGAGGCTGTCAAAAGAGCTCGTCTGGAATATAAGCTGCTCCCGCGTATCACAGATGAGAAGTACATCATTCCTGTTCCGCCCGAAGGAACCGATATGTCCCAGTGGTCTCCTGCATGGAATAAGGAAGAGCCGTTTGATGACTTCGTTCACAGCGTTGAAGCGGAGCGGCGGCAGGAACATCTGGCGGAGGCAAGGAAGAATGCAAGGCCATTTTATCAGCGCCCCATTCTCATTGTAAGCGATAGCGATTTAGAAACGGAATCGGAATATTTTATGGCTGTCCTCAGCGAGAACAAAAATAAAATTGACCCGACATTGCCCGACCCCAGCCGTACAACGCCAAAAGAGTACAAAAAGCGCCGCGAAGAATATGAGTGGAAAGGCACTCATGTCATTTTCCTCGGCAAGTCTCACGCCGCAGATACGCTGCTAAAGGCAAAGAACAAAAAATGGGATCACGATGATATCGGGATCCGGTTCGCAACGCTGGGAAATAAGACGGCCGTTTATAGCGGAGCGCTGAAAAACAAGGAGATCGACCAACTGGTCGCGCTGGCAAAAAAATACCCCGTAACGGCGCCGCAGGGTGTTGGAACTATTTCTTATACGTTCCTGAAGGATACATTAGGGGCGCCTAAACTGGATGCTACTGACACTATTGCAACTGCATTGGCTGCCATTATCGGTTCGCCGCTGCTCGTTATCGGTCAGGCTTTAGAGCAGGCCGAAAACACGATCCAGGGAATTTCAAATCTTTCTGCAAGGAAGAAAATGGAGTACCTGAAATACTGCTTAGCGATCCTCCAGTATCTGGAAAGTGAAAATGCACTTGTAGAATAAATTGGCAGAATGGGGTACAAGGAGCATTGCGCTCAAAGCTCAGCACACCAACCGAAAAAGTCCCGTGTCCGCATCCCCAGCAGGATTTTTCACACCGGTTCAAAGAAGGTATCCGGCTTGTTTGGGTCGAAGACCTCGTTGCAGGTCATCACTGTGACCAGATCTTCGGTATCGCTGAGGTTGATGATGCTGTGCGTCCAGCCGGGGATCATGTAGACTGCCTCGATCGTATCGCCGGAGACTTCAAACTCTACGGTCTCTCCGGTGGAAATGTTCCGCTCCTGGATCAGTCCGTGCCCGTGCACGACGATGAACTGTTCCCATTTGGAGTTGTGCCAGTGCTGCCCCTTAGTAATGCTGGGCCTTGAGATGTTGATGCTCACCTGACCGCAGTCGGCGGTATGCACCAGCTCGGTGAAGCTGCCGCGCTCGTCGCAATTCATTTTCACGGCGTACTTGAACTTCTCCTTGGGAAGATAGGTCAGGTACAGGCTGAACAGCTTTTTGGCAAAGCTGCCGTCGGGCATCTTGGGCATCAGAAGCGTCTGCGGCTGTGTCTTGAATTCCTCGAGCAGCGAGACGATCTCGCCGAGGGTGACCTGATGCGTCACCGGGACATAGCAGTATCTTCCCTCTTCCCTTGCAACTGCGGTTACACCATCGAACTCACAGTGCTGCTCCCTGCCTTCCAGCAGGTCGAACATCCCCTCCACGAGGTCGTCGATGTAAAGAAGCTCCAACTCGGTGGAGGGGTCGTTGACGGTAAAAGGCGCATCGTTGGCGACCGCCCAGCAGAAGGTGGAAACGGCGCTGTTATAATTGGGGCGGCTGTGACCCATCAGGTTCGGAAAACGATAGACCGCGACCCTTGCCCCGGTCTCCTTGGCGTAATCGAAGAACAGCTCCTCGCCTGCCTTTTTGCTGCGGCCATACTCGCTGTTGCCGAATCGACCTGCCAGCGTAGCCTGAATGGAGGAGGACAGCATAATCGTTGCCCTGTTGCTATGCTTTTTCAGGCAGTTCAGCAGCTCGGAGGCGAAGCCGAAATTGCCCTTCATGAAATCCTCCGGGTTCTCCGGACGGTTCACACCGGCGAGGTTGAAGACGAAATCGGCCCTGCGACAGTATTCGTCCAACGCTTCGGCGGTGGAGTCCAGATCGTACTCGAAGATCTCGTCAATATGGATGCCGGGACGGTTATGGTTTTTGCCGTCCCGGATATTTTTCAGGTTATTTACAAGGGCGGTGCCCACCATGCCCTTTGCGCCGGTCACAAGGATGTTCATTTAGTACTTCCTCCACACCATCGTATTGACAACATTCACATAGCCCTGAATGATGCGCACGACCTTCATGGAAACGGATTCGTCCACATAGTCGGGACAGGGCTTGCCCAGCACACCCTTTCGTTTCATCTCGATCGCCATATCGGTGGCATTGAGAAGCTCACGGGCGGTAATGCCGGCAAGAATGAAGTTGCCGGATTCCAGCGCCTCGGGGCGTTCGGTGCTGGTGCGGATGCACACAGCGGCGATGGGGTGACCGATGGACAGATAGAAACTGCTCTCCTCGGGCAGTGTGCCGGAGTCGGAGACGATGGCAAGGGCGTTCATTTGCAGCTTGTTGTAGTCGTTAAAGCCCAGCGGCTCGTTGATACGGACGCGGGGATCCAGATGAAAGCCGCTCTCCTCCAGCTTCTTCTTGGAGCGGGGATGGCAGGAGTAGAGGATCGACACATCATATTTTTCCGCCAGCGCGTTGATGGCGGTGAACAGACTTTCAAAGTTTTTGTCGGTGTCAATGTTTTCCTCCCTGTGCGCGGAAAGCAGGATGTACTTGTCCTTTTTCAGCCCCAGACGCTCCAGCACGTTGGATGCCTGAATCTTGTCCAGATTGCCGCGCAGCACCTCCGCCATGGGCGAACCGGTCACATAAGTACGCTCCTTGGGCATTCCCATTTCGTGCAGATATTTCCGGGCAGGCTCAGAATAAGGCAGATTCACGTCGGAGATCACATCCACGATGCGGCGGTTGGTCTCTTCTGGCAGACACTCGTCCTTGCAGCGGTTGCCTGCTTCCATGTGGAAAATGGGGATGTGCAGCCGCTTTGCGGAGATGGCGGACAGGCAGGAGTTGGTATCGCCCAAAATCAGCAGCGCATCGGGCGTCAGTTCAGTCATGACCGCATAGGTTTGGGAAAGGATGTTCCCGCAGGTCTCCCCCAGGTGGCTGCCGACCACATGGAGCAGAATATCCGGGCCAAACTCCCCCACCTCGTTTTTCAGTTCAAAGTCCTCCCAGAACACGGTGGAGAGGTTCTTGTCCCAGTTCTGGTTGGTATAGACGACGCAGGTGTCGAAATACTCCCGGCAGCGCTTTATCACCGCAGCCAGTCGGATGATCTCCGGCCGCGTGCCGCAGACGATCATGATTTTCAGCCTGCCGTCGTTTTTCCAAGTAAAGTTGTGTTCCATAATATTCTCCACAAGCAAGTTGGGAGGGAAGACAAATGCCCCCTCTATTGATCTTATTTTTCCTCTGCGAGTCGGTTCTGTATGTAACTCAGGGCGGCAATGGCATTCACAGTCTCCTGAAGATCTAAGCGGCGTGTGTTGTTGGAGTTGAACTCCGTCAGGGTGTTGCGCCTCTCATCGCCCTCTTTGAAGAATTTGTCATAATTCAGCCCCCGGTTGTCAGCGGGGACGCGGTAGAAATCGCCCATGTCGATGGCTTTGGCACATTCCTCGTTGGTGAGCAGGGTCTCGTACATCTTTTCACCGTGGCGGATACCGATGACCTTGATCTCATCTTTCTTACCGCCGAACAGCTCACACACAGCCTCGGCCTGCGTCTGAATGGTGCAGGCGGGGGCTTTTTTGATGAACAGATCACCGTTTTCGCCATGCTCGAAGGCGAAGAGCACGAGATCGACCGCCTCCTCCAGAGACATGATGAATCGGGTCATGGAGGGCTCGGTGACGGTGATGGGGTTGCCGGATCTGATTTGATCGATCCACAAAGGGATGACAGAGCCGCGGGAGCACATGACGTTTCCGTAGCGGGTGCAGCAGATCTTAGTTTTGCCGGACATCCGGGACTTGGCGATCGCGACCTTTTCCTCGATCGCCTTGGTCATGCCCATGGAGTTAATGGGATAAGCCGCCTTGTCGGTGGAGAGACAGATGACGCTTTCCACCCCCTCTTCAATGGCGGCGGTCAGCACGTTGTCCGTGCCGATGATGTTGGTGCGTACTGCCTCCATGGGGAAAAACTCGCAGGAGGGCACCTGCTTGAGAGCGGCAGCATGGAAGATGTAGTCTACCCCGCGCATAGCGCCCCGGACGGATTGCAGATCCCGCACGTCACCGATGTAGAATTTGATCTTATCCGCCACTTCCGGCATCTTTACCTGAAATTCATGGCGCATATCGTCCTGTTTCTTCTCATCGCGGGAGAAGATACGGATCTCGCCGATGTCGGTAGAAAGAAAGCGGTTGAGAACGGCGTTACCGAAAGAGCCGGTCCCCCCGGTGATCATGAGGGTTTTATCTTGGAATAGGGACATGTTATCTTCTCCATTTATAGCAAGATTACTTTTAACTTCTCGAATCATTAATGGCCTTATGGGTATTCTTTATCCAATCACAGACAACCGCAAGCAAGAGTGAATTTAGAAAGCAAATAACTGGTGCCCATATCATAGATATGTTGTATGCACCCAACCTTTTGAAAACCATACCTTGAAACAGATATACCATTAAGTGAACGATATACACAACAGTAGAATAGTCTCTTCCAATTTTTAAAAGGATTTTACTTTTGCCTTTTTTGAAGATGAATGCGGCAAAAACGAAAACTGCCAGAAGTGGCGTTGTGATATAAACCGTGCCATCTACTTCTGACCACAATCGAGTATCAACTGTTGCCTTTTCTTCTCGCGACTACTACAGTGATAAAAATACCCAGTTATCATCAGGAACAGAGGAACCGCAATTCTTGCTAATCCGACAATGTATTTTCCAATTGTCAGACTTGTTTTTGCATGAATACATACAACCAGAAAGCAACATAACGCTTTTAACTCATCTACACCAGTTACATCTACACCAGTTACTCGGTCTGTCTGTCTAATTATCTTCCCTCCCATTTTCTATGTCAATCCTTTCTTTGCGATCCATAAATATCGAAAGCCTATAATTCAATGCATCTCTAAAATACAGGATATTATCAGATAACCTTTACTTTCGACGCATTTTAATCAGCTGATTAGACACAATCAGCTTTAGTCCAATAAATTCTGCCTTCCTGCAGAAACACAATATAATCACACATACGGAGATTATTCCAATCATGAGCGCCTTCACAACCCATAGCACAAACGAGGTTACCCTTATAAAATCAGTCAAGAAAAAAGCAGATCCTGTTGCAAATAGGATTGCCGCAGTATACTGAGCATAACGTATGAAGTAATCTCCTAACCGCATATTGAAACCATGCTTATACAAGATATATGGTTCGACCCAAAAGCTGGTTGTTACCGTGCTGATCAATGTTCCGAGAAGAATACCCATAAACCCATAGTAGCGAGCTAACGCGATGGATGACACTAAATTGATCAACGCCTCTATCCACGGCTTAAATCGATCGTTCCAAAAGAGACCCAGAGTAGTGTTGTAGGTCTGGCAAGTTTGACGCATACCGGAGATGTAGTAATTGATTACAATTACTGTTATGGCACCAGTTGATAGAAGATAGCCTTCGCCAATCCACAGACGAATGAAATCGTTTGCTAAATTATAAATGCAGCACGTTGATATTCCATAGAAGCACATATTCAAAAAAAACATCTTGTCGAATACTTCCTTGGATTTATCAGCATTGTTTTCGGCATTCAAGTTGCCAACACTTGCGGTAACAGACGTAAAAAACATCGTAATAATGCTTTTTACCGTATTAATGAGCAACAGATAATTTGAGTATAAACCAACGATTACAAGTCCGCCATTGACAAGTGCTGTTGTCAGAACATTATCTGTTCCGTTGACAACGATTCCACCCACCTTATGAGACAGTTGTGCACCAACGTACTTCATTAGCGTCTTGGTTTCTTCTTTTGTCAACCTTTCCGAATTCCCTTTCAAGTACGGATACAGATTATCGCACTGATGTGAGATTCGGATGTTAGAACCTATTGTACATGCGATCACAACTAACAAATACAGTAGATAGTTTCTTGTAAAAAAGAGTATGATAAACTGCCCAGCGCACTGGATTATAGAAAACAGTGTCCGATTAATTGTATTGAGGTATTCCTTTTGATCTGCCAACAGCAGAGAACGCTTATAGGTAAAGAAATACGACACCACGGAGTTAAATAGAAACAAAAGATAGATTAGCGTGAAATGGGGTATATCTGGGCGGTCCTTAATTAGAAGATCCAAAAATGGGATTAGACATAACCCAAGCCCCAAGATTAGAATTCCAATGACATTGTACGCCAATCGGTAAAAACTCATCAGAGCCTTTGTTTTTCGAATATTTTGTTCCTGTAAGGGTTTATACAAACTGAAGGAAATTGCTACTCCAATGCCTAACTCGGCAAGAGAAAGCATCGAAAGGATGTTTGAAAACAATCCGCTTAAGCCCAAATACTCTGCTCCCAGAAATTGAATAAAAAATGTGCGATTTATAAAATTTAGCAGAATAATGATCAACTGCGCTCCAAATCCAACCGCTGCATTTCGGATTGTATTTGTCAATCTTGACATATCTTACATATCTCCTATGAAATTTGCTGGAGGGCTTTACAGAAGTCGGCGTAATATTGTTTTATCCCATTTTCTTGCTTTGGCGCGGGCGTATTGTCTCTGCAGTTATCACATATTTTCAACATCGCTTCCATCAAGCGATTCTCAAAATGCGCATCATAATCAATGAGTGTTGTATTTTCATCCGCATATTCCGGAATCCCTCCTATGTTTGTCGCAATTAGAGGTTTACAGCAGGCGGCAGCCTCCAAAGCAACGAGTGGAGCCGCTTCGTTGCAGATAGACGGCGCAACAACGCAGTCTGTAGCACAGTACAGCCTGTTTAACAAATCGTGCCTCACATAGCCTGAGAAAACGACCTGCTCATTGACAATTTCCTGAACTCTTTCAAAATAATTTCTTTCGTTGTCGGTAGAGGGGGTGCCGACGATTAGCAACGTGGCATTTGAAAGATTGGCTGCCATAAACGCTCGCACAAGTTCTAAGATGCCTTTAATTGGAGAGATGCGGCCTATATAGGTAAACAGCACGTCCTCGTCACGAATGTTAAACTCTTTTCGAACAACGTGTCTAGCTTCAGCCGCATCTTCACCGATAAGCGGAATTATGTCTGTACAATTTCGAACCGTCAAGACCTTGCAGGCCGGATTAACACTAACGACACGCCGATTTACAAAGTTCGAAACGGTGATTACGGCATGACATTGACTCGCGATACGCCTTACAGCATTCTGCGAGAGAACTGACAAGGGATCACCATGCAGATACCAGATCACCTTTGAATGAATCTTCCGGAATATGTACTCCATTTCATAATTAATGCTGGTAATGATTACATAATCATATATATTCTGGTTGATGAGTTTTACAAGTTCTGACATTGTTTTATCGGGTATGTGCAATTTAAACAGTTTCCAAATAATGTTCTTTTTGCAATATCTCCCATTTTGATGTTTTTTATAGAAGATATAATTTGTGTTTTTGTAGAGAACGGTTTCTTCCGCTGCGGCAGTATCCTGAATGCTGAACACATCAATAGAAAGCTTATGCTCTGCCTCATTCACTTGACACAAATCATCAATCAGTGATTCAACGGCCCCGCCCTTGACTGGAGGGTTAGGCAAATCCGCAAAGGTTGCTATCGCTATTTTCATTTTTGATTACCTCAAGGTTTCTTCAACTTTTTTCAAATAGAAATCTTGCAATTTTTTACTCTCTATTTCAATATCATATCCCGCCTTTCGCACAGTTTCTATGTCAACTGAGCGATCTCTATTGCCTGATGTGGTAATCCGATAAACCGCATTTGCCCAGTCCGCTGCTGTTTGCTCTAATGAAAGATAAGAGATCTTGCCAAGAATATTGGGTTCTTCCGGAACTTTATCAGATACCACACACCGCAAACCATTGCACTGCGCTTCAATCAAGACAATGCCTAAACCTTCAGATTTGGAGGGAAGTATAAAGATGTCAAGAGCATTCAGCAAAGAAGGAACATCATTTCGCATTCCCAACAGCATTACAGATTCTTCCAGCTTCAATTCGCAAATCTGCTTTTCAATTACATCCCTCAATGGCCCGTCTCCAACAAGGACAAGGACACTTGTGGGATCCAGCTTTTTAAATTCTGCAAATACCTTCATCAAAAAAACGTGGTTCTTTTGATGGTCGAGTATTGCGACACAGCCGATAACCGTTTGACCACTTTTTATTCCCAGTTCTTTGCGCATTTCCTGCCTGACTTTCTCGGAAAAGGCATATTCCTTTGGGTCTATTGCGTTCTTCACAATTTGGAACGGTAAATCGCCAAACATGAATTCGCCGGCATCTACAGAACAAGCCAATAAATCAGTTGCTATTTCCGTCAAATGTCGCTTATTGTATTCCTCAACGAATAACTGCCTTTTTCGCAGCGGCACGAGGTAATCGTTACTATGGGAGTGGAGAATCCTTGTTCGAACACCACACTTTTTTGCGGTTTTTAGCAGTCGCAGATTTGCGGCAGAACAGTCGTTAACATGGAGAATTGCGATTTCCGGGTGCTGCTTAAAAAAAATGCGGTCATAAGTTAATCCTTTTATTGGATGGTGTTTAACGCCAACGATCTTTTTATATACATTCCCTCCCATCTTTTTGATCTCGTCCTCGTAGGCGATCGTCATCTTCTCAGGAACAATAAAATCAAATTGCACCAGGCTTCTATCCATGTGCCTATAATAATTCATCAAATATGTTTCGATGCCGCCTTTGTTGTATGACATTCCTCTATGAAGTACTCTAATCGGACAATTGGTTACCATTTTATCGTTTTCTTCTCCCTTTGTAGCATAACGTAATGGAAAAAATATATCATTCTGATTGGCAACTTTATATTGTGATTCAAAAAAATCCTGAACATTACTTCGGGTTTTTTTAAAAGGCTGCGTCTTTTCCATGCTTTTTTCAAAATATTGATTTTTGAAAATGTATTTCCAATAGAATCCCCTGATGTTGATAGATGACCAAAGTTTTGCATCTGACCGGCAATCATGCTTCTTTGAAGCTCAAGCTGTTGGTTATTTACCAAATACAATGTGCGTAGATGTATGTTCAAAAACAACTCATACAAGCATTCGGCAGAATAACAAGACCCTTGAATGCGGTCACAAAGTTGCGATATTTTTTGAAGAATGACCTGCTGCACAGGCATTATTCTTTCGTAGTTTTTCTCTTCGCTGACATATTCCTTCAAAACGGGAACTACTTTATGTTCCTCGTTTTCCTGATAATGATCTGTTGCACCATGGCTGGCCCATAGAAGTCGCTCCAAAAAAACATGATCATACTGCCACAAATCCATATCACGGGAGTTGATAGGATTCTGCGCAAAGATCAAACCGTTCTTCCTTAGGCCCTCTGTGATAAAGGCAGAATTGATGATACCAATATAAAACCCTGCACAATCCAGGCCTTCTAAAGAATTGCAGATATTATCCTGCATCGTACCATTCCAGCCCACATCTGCTACGGCAATCGTATGCCCTGATGTCATGCCCTCTTGCGCACAATAACGCCTAAAAATGCTGCGATATCTAATGCGGGAAGATTCGTATAGTTGCTGAAAATCTTCTCTTGCGCACAAATCCAAAAAAGTAGGCGAATTAAAAAAATCTTGTATCGGCTTACAAATTTCCGATTGCTCCATCTGTAATTGTTCCGAAATGGAAGCCATGCCGGTGTTTTCCAAAAAATCCGAAACAGATAGCTGAGGATACCTCCGTAACAATGCAAACTGTTCTACACCAAGAGGTTTTAATGATGCAGGATAAGTTGCCTTTCTTGAAACGTACAGATAATGAGTATGTATTGACTTGTCCTTGATTTTTTCAAGATAGAGATCAAAGACCTTCTTCAAAAACTCGCCTTCTCGGGAGAGAAAGTAGATATCTTGAATCTCCTCCCGAATCAACTCTTTATAAAGCCGTTCTGCATATAGGTATAATAAAAAGCAGTAGTTGGAATATCCTAAAATTCCGGAAACCTCTCTTTTTGCGATTTGCTTAAGTTGTGCTACCAACTCTTTGTGCTGATCCTTTCCCTCGCCGCTATCTAAGCGAAATGCTTTGATCCCCCAGTTGTTTGCCATTTGGACGTCTGATTTTTGATTGTCACCCACCATGACACATTGTGAAGGATCGATATTCATTTTTTTGCAAACATACCCATAGAGACCACCGAGGTGCTTGGATGTTTTACAGTCTGAGGAAACAAAAATCCGCTCAACTTTATTATAGACATCCTCTCGCTGTAAGAAGATGCGTAATTCCTCCTGCCCTAAATAAAAGTCTGAGACCACAACGACATGAAGACCTCTTTGGTGTGCTTCCGTTACTAATGTAACGGTTTCTCCGATATAACTTTGACTTGCCAATTCAGCTTGAATTTCCGCAGCATGAGCGATCTTGTAGAAATCCGACTCTACATACTTACAAGAAAAACGCTTATCCAAATCGACCAAACGTCTATAGATTTCATCGCACAGGCCATGATAGTTAAATTCCCCTGCTTCTGCTCTGGAAATCACTGCCTGTTCAGCTTTCTTCCGAAGTAAAAACAGCATGGTCTCATCTACAGCATAGTTCAATTTCAGTGCAAGTTTTTTAGCCCAGAGAATCTTTACTTCCTCCGGGGTACAGTTTCTACGGACAATCGTCCCAAAGAAGTCCAGGAAGAGATACTCTACATTGTGTTCTTTACAATAATCCAGGATATTATGAGTCATATAGCCTCCTGTTGTACTATCCTCTTTAGACGCCTTATCTTCATTTCGATAATAGCCAACCGACCACAATGGCACATGATCCATCGTGCATATCGCCCTATTTGACCGGATTGGTGTGTACAAATATTGGCTGCTCTTTGTAGATCAGTCAGACCTTCCATTAAGCAACGAATCTTTTCTGTAGCCGCTACCGTCATGTTTCCCCAATATACACATTCCATCAGTACCGACGCATAAGCGCCGATCAAAAAGGATGAAAGTCCGACCGACGACTCGTCCCAAATACCATGAGCCTTGTATAAACCCACATAGCGATTGTATAACTCGCAGTATTCCTCCCAGTAGCGCATTGGTTCCCGGCTCCTTTTTGATAATGAATCAGCAGTGTCCACGCGGTAAAAACAAACAGGATCGTGTATCAAAGCGATTCGACGAACATACTTTAAGTAACTTAAATTGAAGCGAAAATCCTCTGCAAACTGTACATCGGGTTCAAATTGAATTTGATAATGTTTGATTATTTGTGAGTTGTAGAGTTTTCCCCAGTTGGCTCCCCAGTATGCTCCAGCTTGAAATTTTAACATTTCATGCAGATATTCTTTAATCGAAACGCTGTCTGAAAAAGTGGTCATATAGTCAATCAATGCCAGTTCGCTGTTTTCATCAAACGTCTTAAATGCACATGAGACATAGTCAGAATCCTTTATAGCCGATATCGCTTTTTCAATGAAATGGGCATCCATCTGGTCATCGCTATCCAGAAATGCAATATATTCACCCTTGGATCGCGCAATTCCACAATTTCTTGCTTTTGCAACTCCACGGTTCTCCGTATGAAGGACGAAAATACGGCTGTCCGTCTTTGCAATATTGTCTATAATATGTCCAGACTGATCGGTTGAACCATCATCGATCAAAAGTACTTCTATGTCGCCGTAAGTCTGCGATAAGATACTCATTACGCACTTTTCAATGTATTTTTCAGCATTGTAGACTGGTACGATTACGCTTACCAAACAAATCTCCCCCTCAAGCCTGCCAAAATGTTGTATACGGCAGAATATAGCAGGAACCAATTGTAAACAAGAGATATTGTGCGGACATCAATATATACATACTGGATTTTAGAAGCAGACGTGAATTCCTACTTTTGACTCTGGAGACTAGGTTAGGAATCAAAATCACATAGGATATCAGAAAATAAAACGCCGCCCGGAAAAAAATATTCTGAGATGTTACCAGAATCTCAAAAAATACAGCAAACCAGCCCATATAATACAGGATAAAGTAATCTTTGTCAGTTTTTGAATATTCCTTCAGGAACACTATCGCCATAACATATAACACTGCAATAACAAACATCATTGTGGCTCCGGAGTTAGACAAGGATAAATTATAACCTCGCTCTTGTATGAAAATAATGAGAAGAGCTGCAATCGTTCTGCGCAATATGAATACAACCACAAGAAGTAGGCTTGAATAGCGGAGCATTGTTGTAGTTATTGTAATTCGGCGCATCAAAGGAATGATAATGAAGATAAATGCAGAGGCGTGGAACAGAGATCCTAGTATTACGCAAAGATATGGCAAAAAACGTTTCTGTTCTTTCATTTCTATCAATGACAGAACAATAAACCCCATTGCAATTGTCTGTCGCATACCTGTCAAGGAAAACTGATACAGATTGAATGCTAACAGAATGATAATACTTAAAACGGGATCATCCGAATAACGATAGATTAACGTCCACACCATTATTACAAAGAAAGCTGCGACAACAGAAAACAAAAAGGTGTAGTTCTCTGATATGCAACTTAGAGCCTTAAGAAAGATGAAAAAAAACGGATCCGTTTTTGCATACTGAATTACCTGTCTTAGATCCATCGAAGACACGAGTTCAAACATATACTTATAGTTATAGGAGTCTCCACCGACATCCCATCTTCGAAGTGCGGCGATTAAAAAATAAGCAATCCCACTGGTAATGCAGAACACACGCTTACCGTCTTTTATATATTTACAAAAAAAACCATTTATCAGGGTCAGAATATATGTCAGCAGAAAAATATTCATTGGATTATCACCTAAAACCTATCAGCAAAAGCTTGAAAATATAGGGGTTCCTCTATTTAAGCCCTTGAATTGCCGTATGATGCGTGCAGGCTATTTATTCGTGGAAATTTGGGAATACAGCTCGACATACTCTAAAAAAGTTTGTTTTTTGTTGTATAAGGATTCGGCTCTTTGCCGACATTTTTCTGAGTAATACTTTTTACCGATTTCCTGAATGCGAGTTATGCTTTGTAGAAGCTGCTCATAGTTACCATATGGTACGACCTCTCCTGTTTGCCAATCCACTATTTCTGCACTGCCGCCGGAATCGTAGGTAATCACAGGTGTACCACACGCGATTGACTCAATATTAACAGTTGGAAAAGAATCTGCCTTTGTAACATTGACAAAAACATCCGCTGACGAAAAGCACTTTGCAAGTTCAATCCGATTTTTTATGAACCCACTCATAAAAACGTGAGCATTTGAGTTCTCTGCGATTTGTTTAGGTGTACAACCAATTAAAAACAATTTCATCCTTGGCCCGAGTTTTTTAACAACGTGATCGTATGTTTCTCTTCCATCTTCGGACAGCCATTTATTCGCCATTCCCAAAATGATAAATGCATCATGTTTATGCAGTTCTTCGTATACATCTGTCTGGTAAGGTTTGAAAATATTCAAATCAATTCCGTTGCAGATCGTTTTTTCCACTCTCTCTGCCAGCAGGGATTCTCGTGCACATGCAGTAATCCATTGTGAGCATCCGACAACATGAACATAAGGATTCTCACCGATCAGTTTTCGTTTTTCCTTAAAATCTTCTGCAGAACGATCAAAAAAGTAGCTCGGAATATCTTTCCTCCTCCGGGGGCAGTTGCCACATCCTGATTTCCAGAGATTACAGCCATCATATAAAAAGTGGCAGCACTTCCCTGTGAAAAACCAGCAGTCGTGAAGGGTGATCACTGTTTTGATCCCGCGCCTTTGGATATAGCGAAATAGCAGGGGGACATGGATATAATTGCTGTGTAAATTATGCAAGTGGATAATATCAGGGCAGATCTCATCGATCCATTTCAATAGTTTCAATGTTGCCAGCAGGGACCCACCACCCTGTCTTCCTAGAATTCTCGACCTTAAGGCATGGATTTTATGATCCAATCGATTCCCCATAACAAGAATATGATCATTGCGCTGATCTTCCGACAAAGATGCACATACATAATAGGTATCAAACCCAGCATCAGCAGAAACTTGTGCAATTCCAGCAATGATCTCCCCTGTACTGCCAGTCCTATATGTTGCATTGATTTGCAAAATTTTCATATGTCCAGTTCCTTGAATTAGTTATCTTTATCTAACAGATGCTCAAATGAATTCCTTAACGATTCTTGCACCGCCTCGATTTCATGGTGTTTTTGAGCAAAATCTCTTGTGCTTTCCACATTCTTCGCAAAGAGAGCCTGATTTTTAACGAGGCTGGAAATCGCTGCTTCAATTTCGCTGGCATCATCGATAACGACCGTTCCCGGGACTTTACGGATATATGCGATGGAGGAAACCTTTTTGGGTCCGATTCCTAGGACCTGGTTTCCGCTTTGCAGACAGTCGATAACTTTTGTGGAAAAAGAATACCGCACCGTATCAATTGCTTGCTGTTCAAAGGACTCCACATGGAGGACGACATCTGCTCCGTGCATTATCCGTTTGACTTCCTCATAAGGTCGAGTTCCCATGATGCGGGAGACTCCAGGCCTTTCCAGCTTTTTCTTTACTTCCTCTGTAATAGCTGCGCCGGTATAGATTTCCAGCACTGCTTTTACACCACTATCATTTATTCTTTCCAACGCATCGGCAACTGCAGACAGGGTATCATCCCGACCCCAAAATAGATTTCCAGCATAGACAAATCGAAGGGGGTGATTGAGAAAACCCTTCGGTTCCATGGAAAGATCGCAGCCTTTATAGAGCGTTGCAACCGATCTGCTGAAGCGTTTTGCATACAGTTCGGACATTTCATCAGAAATTCCATAGAGTTTGTCTGCAGACAGAATGCATTTTGCAAATTCTCGTTTCAGGTAGACTCTACGATAGAAAGTACACCGGTCATAGCTGCCGAAAACATCATCAGCAATCAATAGCACGATTTTGCATTGTGTGTGCTTTTTCAAATATTGAATCAACGGCCACAGAATATAGGGACTTGCTGCAAAGGAAAAAAGAACATTCGGTGTATTTTTTGCAAGAAACCTGTCGAAATATTTATTCAGCCACAACCTACTTCGCCAGATTTGCTCATGCCAAAAGTAAACGAACTCATTCTTCTTCTGGTGTAATTTATTTATTTGAGCCTGTTCCTTCTCGCCAGCAGTGTTTTTGACGGTGCGCATCTTTTGTATTTCTTCAGACGTGAATTGCTTTCCCTCAATGTGAAATTTGAAAACTCCCTTTAGGATATCTACGGCAGAGAGATTGCAATAGGAAACAGACACTTTATTATTTGGCATTTTCTTTCTGGCATAAAAATTAGAAAAGGAATCTTGTTTCCAAACATTTCCGTAAAAAAAATTGGAAACGGTATTCCCAAACGAGTTTTCATCATTCCATGCCGCCTCTGAAAAGACCAAAATGTTCATAGTAAGCTATCCTTTTATCGTAATACTATCGTTGGCTCTGGTACAAAAACAGTTGCATTTTCTGGAACGTCTTTATTGATCACACAGCCAGATCCGATTCTTGTTCCGTTTCCAATATGAACTCTCCCTATAATCTTCGCTCCTGCACCAATTAAGACTCCATCTCCAATAACTGGCGAACCTCTACCTTCTCCAATCGCAACTTAATGGTAAATTGTCACATTTTCGCCAATGATCGCATTATGACTAATGATAATACCATATAATCCGTGTGGGAACGTTGGTATACCACGAAACTCTGCACCAAATCCTATATGTGTTCCAAGCGATGCGTTGTTGAACGCATCGCAGCGTTTTTTATATATAAAAGCTTCATTTCGCAGACTATTTTGGCAATGCTCGTTCCTCCTGTATAGCGGATGACATCATTGCGGTATTTCCAATATTTACGAGGATTATAGTGCTGAATGAAATATCTCATCTTACGCTCGATATTCGAGAGCTGTACACTTGCCATGAGTTACCTCAAAAGTTCTTCTTTTTTTGCCAAAACCTTCTCACACAATACGCTGCTGTCAAACTTCTCCCGTGCAAACTTTGCCGCAGCCTGCCCCATTGCATTATAATCCATTAAGCGAATTTGCTTCATTGCTTCCGCAAGGGCCTCAGCATTTTTCACCGGAACAACCAATGCCGTTTTGCCCCGTTCAATTGCATCCGTCGGACCGGGAATATCCGATACAATTGCCACGGTCCCTACAGCAGCCGCTTCAATTATGACATTTCCAAATCCTTCTCGATAACTGGGAAGAAGTAAGACATCTATTGCAGCATAATATCGCTCAATGTCCGAAACTGTTTCATGTATGATCACGCTGGGATCATTTTGAGCGCGTTCAAGGAGTGCTGAATTCAGCGTTCCCTTACTTTCAAAACGCCCTATCAGCAGGAGTTTTGCATCTGTATTCAGGCTAAAATAGGCTTCTAATAGTTCATTAACGCCTTTGTCTCTGGTGATTCTGCCAACGAATCCATATACAAAATCGTTTTCGGAAAGCCCTAGCTCTCTTCGAACCTCATCACGCCATTTTGCTCGGTTCTTATCGCTAAAGCGAATCAAATCGACGCCTCCAGTACTGCCATTCCAGATGACCGAGACTTTTTCACGAGGAAATAAGCCTTCTGAAATTCCCCATTCCATATTGGATTGACTAACGCATTCAATGGCTGTTGAATTGGCGCAGGTAATTTTTTCAATTGCTTTTAAGACTGCTTTTCCAATTCCGGATGCGCCCAGGTAACGAAAACCCATCAAATGATAGTTTCGTACCTTACAGCCCGCTTTCTTTGCTGCAATGGATGCGTAAAAAGCCGCATTCGGCGTAGAATACTGGATCAAATCAAAGTTTTGTTCTTGAAAAATCCTGAAAAGATTTTTGACTGCTTGCAAAGAACCTATTATAGAAATGCCTCGTGGAATCTCTACGTCGATGTAATGGACAGATGGATTTATTTTTTCCTGCAATTGCTTTCCATAAGAACAGATTATAGTTACGTCAAACCCATTTTCATCCAGATAGTTCAGTTGATCCTTAAAAAAACCCATTGTTCCCGGAATCGTCGTGATATAACAGATTTTTTTATTCACCTTTCCGCACCATAACTTCGTTATATTTCATCATATAAATCCCGTCCTCATACTTTCCAATCTGCACAGTGTTTGCATTGCCTTCCAGATTGTTCAAGATCAGGCGCATATGATCAACATCGGCTTCATAGGCGTGAGGATATCCGCCGCCAAAACGAGGGTTGACTTCAGAAATATAGTAAATTCCGTTAACATCGAAAATGTCGATGTCAATCTGGCCATTGTAACCTGCTTCTTTGACGAACTGCTCAATCAAAGCAAACAGCTTTTTATCCTTGAACGAAACCGCCTTATCTGTCTCACCGGCACGCATCTTTAGCTTCTTTTTGGTGAATATGGATACCACTTTGTGAGATACCATGTCAATGTACACGTCCGCACCGATCTCTTGCCCATCCAGGAACTCCTGAATCATCAGTCCATCTTCGTGAGCAAATAGTAATTCAACCGTCTCTCGATCATAAACCTTGGAGATAGAGATGCTGGCACTGCCTCGCGCAGGTTTTACAAACACCGGATAGGAGATTAGTCCTGCATCAACATCTGCATAGAAGGCTTCCTTATCCATATAGGACTTAGCACACTTATAGCCGTGGTTCATTAACCAGTTGTACATCTCAAACTTGTCCAGAGACATTTCGCACAGTGCAAAGGAAGATCCAATCACCGTAGTCCCTAGTGCCTTGAACTTATCCTCGTGTTCTGCCAACAGGGAAAGTTCGGGATCGATCAAGGACATAACGCCGGTGACTTTTTCTTTTTTGCAAATATCCAGAATGACATCCAGATACCCGGGTGCAGACATTTTGGGAACAGTATAATACTTGTCCGCCTCGTAGATCGCAGGAGCCAGATCGCTGCAATCTGTTGCAATTACAAACCCTTTGCCCGCCAAAGCTTTCTTAAAATATTGGAGGATCTTATTGCGGGTGCCTGCACTGAGAATCAAAATGTTCATTTTTGTTACCCCTCAATTGCCTTCAAATCATCAAAAAACAGCGGTGTGCCGCCAGTATGAATAAACAGGATGTTCTTTTCTTTTGTCCTATGATCAGTAAGATACCGTTTCATTCCGTAGAATGCTTTTCCCGTGTAGGTGCTGTCCAATGGAACCCCATAGTGAATCAAGGTATCTTTGATCGTTGCAATTACCGCTTCGTCGTCTCGCCCGTAACCACTGCCAATATAGTCATCCACAAAAATGGTTCTTTTCTGGATTTCTTCTTCTAGAATCTCGGTGTCACCCAAATATTCCCGAATACTGTCCAACACTACATCGCGGCCTCTGGGATTCTGCCTTGCAATGCTGATGCCGATAATCTCCCGATCATCCTTGTGCAGGAGTTGACCGCAAACAAGACCTGCATGGGTTGTTCCAGTACCGGACGCAAAGAAAATGTAATCAAAATGGATATTATTCTCCTGCTCATAGGAACAAATTTCATTGTAGCACTGGACATAAGCTTCTGTGCCAATGTTGCCGTGACCACCGCCAGGGATAAAGTAAGGATCATATCCCTCTTCACGCAGTTGCCAGAGTTTGTCTTCAATGGTATTATGCACCTGTTTTACAGGAACGGTGATCAGTTCTGCGCCGAACAGTTCCATAAAACGGCTGTTAAAGGTGATGTCGGATACCTCGGATGGTCCAATGATGTAGCACTTCATTCCTCTAGCAGCAGCCATATTAGCGACAATGCGGCAATGGTTTGAATGACTACTCCCATAAGTCACAACACAATTATACTGTTCCTCATCGATCTTTTCAAAAACCAAAATTGCCTTGCGAGCTTTGTTACCACCAAAAGAATATGGAATAAGATCTTCCCGCTTTATCCATAAATGATTGCCATTATATTCGCTTAAATACTGTATCTGTGTTGGGCGCATCCCTTTGCCTCATTTCTTCTAACCAAACTGTAATAGACCGCTGTAATATTCTTGCCTTAGAGAATCGTAATCATCAAAATAAATAAACATATTCGCACCTTCGCTATTGGAAGTTCGTAACAGGGAGTTTATCTTTTCCAGACGATCACAGACTTCCTCAATATCTCTGCCATAGATTCCAAGCAGTCCCATACAAGCGTTTAATCTTACAGAATTTCCAGCTCTCTTTGGAATATCTACAAAAACACCAGACAGCTTTTCAATCTCTGATAGACCTTCAATGGCAGCAATTTTGCCATCATACTTTGAGAACAGATTGTAAGATGCTGCACAACCACTCAGAGCCTTATCTAGTGCCGGAGGGAGATCTTGCTCAGTATGCTTTACGCCAAGCGCACACTCCAGCATCCACCGAACCGTATTAAAACCCGTCACCTGCTCATACGGGACATAAGACATTACTCCGCCAAAACGATAGCCCATTTCCAGCATATAGAAATGACCGTCGTCATCCCGGATGCAGTCAAACCACACAATGCCTTCACGACATTCAGCCCTTTCAATTATGCTGATAACGGAATCATTTACTTCCTCTATGTACTGATTCAAGTGACAAGAGGTTGTACATTTGAAGGAGTAAAGGTTCTCAGCCTCTCCAGGCTCATGGTGTGTGGAACTGAAATATAACAATCTGGCATGGCCATCAGCTAAAACGTAGTGAACGTTATATTCCTTACCATGCAGTTGCCGCTCCACAAGGATTTCCTTGTCCGAAATCTCCCTGGCAGTTTTATAGCCTGCAATCAGTTCATCCTGGGTGCTGCAGTAACTCATACCTCGGTTACCACTTTTATCCACGGGCTTTACTACCACTGGATAGCAGACTTTATCAAGTTCTTCTTTTGTTAAAGCGTCGCTAAGCGCGTAATCCATTGCCACTGGAGCACCTACAGATTTGCAGATTCGTTTGAATTCCCCCTTATCTCTTGCCACGCGGCATGAATAATCACTGTCGCAGTAAATTGGCAAGTTTAATCTCTTGCAAACTTTTCTGGCATTCCAAACGTTGAAGTCACTAGCACCAAACATAAGCGCTGTGATTTGCTGTTCCTGACATTTTTCTACAATCGCATCAGTGTCCGTGGTGCTAAGCAGCCAAGCTTCATCAGCCTCTTCTTTTGTAGGAGATGTTTCCATCGTATCTGCTACAATGACGTAGATTCCCATTCTGTGGGCTTCTTTTACCACCTGTATAGTTCCAAAATCGCTTCCTAGAATTAACAGTTTTCTCATGCGTCGAACCTCACGATATTATCGGAAGGTAAGAAATACTGCGAAGCAGCACTCTTTCCCAAAAGTCTCCATTGTTATTCCTCATAGCATCCTCTGCGATTATCGCATGGCAACAAGTATTCCTTCAATCATTATCTGCGTAAACCTTCTGAATTCAAGGAAATGCCAACCCACGAATCTGCTATTCCTTCTATCATTGTTGATCTATTATGTATGTTCTTCTTATCACAGCTCCTGTGCTTCAGTATTTTTCCTGCACGCTTAATACTTTCACAGGATCACCGTTCATCAATGTTTTTCTCTGTGGGATGTAATGTCTCACCTTGTCCAATTTTCCATGACCCTCGCCATGCTGATCTCCAACTATGACATCTGACTTTTTCACAACCTTCATTACAGTCATGAAAAGAATTTTTAGATCCAGAGCAAAACTGCAATTATCTACATAAAACAGATCCTGCTCCAAACGCTCATCCCATACAGTCACATTTCTGCCGTTCACCTGTGCCCATCCAGTCAATCCCGGCCTTACATCATGCCTGTGCGCCTCTACATCCGAATAATATGGGAGATATTCCACTAATAGCGGTCGTGGTCCCACAATGGTCATGTCCCCTTTGAAAATGTTCCAGAGTTCTGGCAGTTCATCTAAACTCGTAGCCCTCAATTTTCTTCCGAAAGATGGTAACCTGTCCTCATCCGGCAAGAGATCACCGTGCATATCTTTTGCATCCGTCATAGAACGGAACTTGTACAGCGAAAATATCTCTTCATGCAGTCCCGGCCTTTCTTGCTTGAAAATGACAGGAGAACCAAGTTTAGCCCTTACAAGCAAGGCTGTAACCAGTAGCACAGGAGATAAGATAACTAATGCAATTCCAGAACAAACAATATCGATGACCCTTTTTATGTATTTCTCATAAAAACTTCGCTTTCCGTATTCCTGCATTAAAAACTTTACCCCCGTTGTTCTTTAGCATATCTATCATAATTCATGATAAGGGATATTGATTCTAAGGATTCTTGCAAACTTTTTATCCGCAACACTTTTAAACCCTGCCTTTTTATATGCCTTGATTGCGCTCTTATTCGTTTTTGCAACGGCGAGATAGGAACAGTCAATTCCCCTCTTGTGCAAATATTTCATTAGCAGACAAAGCATTTCACCAGCATATCCATTGCCTCGATAATTCTCATTTACATAAACATCAAAAATATAAGCATCTATGTGTCTGATACGGTACTCAATGTCATTCGCACCTTGGTACATTACCCAGATGGTTCCAACAGGTCTACCTATATCACTAAAAATAAACCCTTCACATAGGCTACCATTTTTTAAAAGAAGGTGAGTGAGATTAGTTATTGTCACAGTAGTACCTATTGGTTGGAGTTCCTCTTCTATGGTAGACTGATCAATTGGACGAAGGGCTAGATTGGGCCTTTCGTTTATTGCGACATCTACGTAGTTGAGTTTCATAATGTGATGCTGATAGATTTGCAATATGTTTTTTCCTAATATCTTTATCCCCATTTTCCCTCCACGGTTTAGAAATCCCTCTCATAGCAAAATCTTATTTAATCGCCGCTATCGATCAAAAACACCAACGATTATAGATGTTTTATCGGCTCTAAGGATATCTAGCAGAAAATCATTAGACTTTACGACTGGGTCATCCAAAGCACATTCTAATGATCTCGATGATTCTGTCCTGTTCCTCCGCGGTCATTTTATTATCGCTCGGCAGGCACAGCCCTCTTTCAAAAAGATCCATGCCAACGTCCGGACAGACGCCGCCGATGTAAGCGTTGGACCCCGCTCTGCCGCTGCCGTTACGAATCACAAACGGATTCATTCGGAAAATCGGCTGCATATGCATCGGCTTCCAGATCGGGCGGCCTTCTGCATTGTACTTCGACAAGGTTTCAAGGATCTCGGTCGGGCAGCTTTTGCCGGGTTCGCTGATGCAGAGCGCTTTCTGTTCCCCACGAACCTGCTGGCACATGGCGTCCCTGTCGATCAGCATACAACTCAGCCAGAAGTTCGGCTTGCTGTTCTGCTCGTCGTATGGGTTCATCTGCACGGGAAGCCCCTTCAGACCCTCCCGGTAGCGCATATAGATCGCCTTCTTCTGCGCGATGTGCTCATTCAGATAAGGGATCTGCCCGCGCACAACGCCGGCGATCACATTGCTCATACGGTAGTTATAGCCCAGATCTTCGTGCTGGTACCACGGCGCCGCCTCGCGGCTCTGCGTTGACCACTTGCGTACCTTCTCGGCATCTGCCTTGGAATTGGTGAGGAACATTCCACCGGACGAACCGGTAATGATCTTATTTCCATTGAAACTGATGCAGCCGTAATCGCCAAAGCTGCCGGTTTCTTTTCCTTTATATGTAGCACCCAGGGACTCCGCTGCATCTTCAACGATCACAGCTCCGTGGGCAGTTGCTATCTTCTTAATTTCATCAATCTTGCCCGGTGTACCGTAAAGGTGTGCAACCACAATCACCTTGACGTCCGGGTAAATCTCAAATGCCTTTTTCAATGCCATCGGGTCCATATTCCAGGTGTCACGCTCGGTGTCGATGAAGACGGGAATGCCCCCCTCATAAACCACGGGATTCACCGTAGCACCGAAAGTGACGTCGGAGCAGAAAACCTTTTTGCCGCTCAGCGAACCCTTGCCGATCACTGCTTGACCGTACACGGCCTCTCCTGCAAGCTTTACGGCAAGGTGGAGCGACGCCGTTCCTGTTGATAATGCGACGGCGTAGCGCACGCCGACCCGTTCGGCGAGAAGCCGCTCCGTCTCGTCAATGTTCTTCCCTACCGTGGACATCCAGTTTGTCTCATACGCCTCGGCAACATATTTCATCTCATCGCCGTGCATCGTGGGCGATGACAGCCAGATTTTGCGCTCAAACGGTTCAATCATCATTCGATTTCTCCCTTTTACCTTCAACACATCCCGATCCGCCCCGCCGCGCGGCAGGGGCTTTTCCATTTTCTCCCGCAAATGATCTCCTCCCACAGCGATTTGCGGGATGTAAAATATTTATACATACAATTATATCGCAAATGCGCGGGATAAGCAATGCCATTCGACCAAAATCCCCCCCCCTTCTTCTGCGCGAAAGCTGCCAAGCTCTGCCCGCGTCGGCGCGAAACGCGGGACTTCTTGAATATGCCGGCCGAAAACTACACCCTGACCGTTAGCCGTCCGACACCCTGACCGCTGAAAACGGACACCCTTTCCGCTGGTCCTACACCGAGGCCGTGGTGCATGCACCACCACGTCGATCCACGGACACCGCCCAAATGGTGCACAGCGGCCGGGCACATGGTGCACCCGGCCGCCGGGGAAATTACTCTGTCATACCCATGCGCTTGCGCATTGACTCGCCCTCGATCTGAACCGTGTACGCGTTGTAGATGATCCGGTCGCAGATCGCGTCTGCCAGAGTTGGATCATACAGATTTTCATGCCACTCGCTGGTGTCATACTGGGAGCAGAAGATGGTGGACGCCACCTTGTTCCGAGCTTCCACCAGCTCCAGTACATCCCGGGCTTCTGCCTCCTTCAGCGGGTACAGCAGCCACTCGTCCAGAATGAGCAGCTTCACCTTTTTCAGCTGCTTCATATATTCCCGATAGGTCCCATCCCTCCGGGCTACAGCGATCTCCACCAGAAGATCCGGCAGCCGGAGATACCGAGCGGCGTAGAAGTTCCGGTTGGCTGCCACACCCAGGGAACAGGCCAGGAATGTCTTTCCAGCACCGGTAGCGCCCAGGATGATCACATTTTGTGCCTCCTGAATGTACGAACAGGATGCCAAGCGGAGGATCTGCTCCCGGTCCAGATGCCGTTCGGCAATATACTCGATATTCTCCACGCTGGCCTGTGTATCTGCATAGCCGGCCTTCTTGATCAGGCCAGTGAGCCGGTTGCTTTTCCGCGCACTCCATTCGGCATCCACCAGCATGGCGAGCCGATCCTCGAAGGGCACATTCCGGAACTGCGGGTCTTCCAGCTGGGCAGAAAGCTGCTCTGCCATGACGCCCATGTGGATCTCTCTGAGCTTACGAATCGTTTCGTTACTGAACATTATTTCTTCCCCCTTCTGTAGTACTCAGCACCACGGGTAAACCTGTGGGCCTTCTGAGGCACAGGTTCTGGATCCACATCTTCCGTCTGAAGCAGGTCCTGCTCAGACTTCAGAATAGCCTGTACACTTTTCAAGCTAGGAGAAGGGGTGAAGGTCAGAGCTTTTCGACAGGCGTCCTCCAAGCGGACCACAGAATAGTGGTCAGACAGCTTACTGACGGTTCCGCAGCGCAGCAAGGATCCAAGTGGAGACAACGCCGACGGAACCCTCCACGAACGCTTTGTCCTTCGGTGTCCGTGGACGGGTGGGGATAATTGCGGTGCCGTAATGCTCCGCCATTTCCTGGTAGGCTTTGTTCAGGACGGTCTCCGTGCGGGTATTTTTGATGACGCCGGTCTTGAGATTGTCCGGGGTCAGGATTCGGGTGACTCCACCGAAATAGTTGTAGGCATGAACATGAGCTGTGATCCATGCTTTCTGCTTCATGTCGAGGAACGCTTCCGTATAGGCGTAGCCGCTGTACGGAAGCACTGCTACAAAGAGATAGGCGGGCAGGCGCTCGCCGGTGTCTGTGTCCGTAATCCCAGCGGTCTGACCGGCCCAGTCCACCTGGAGGTTCTCACCGGGCTTGTGCTCCAGGTGCATGGTCGCTTTCGTTTTGTGAACATAGTCGGCGTAGTACTTGTTGAACTGCGTGGACTTGTAGGGGAGCTCACCGTTTTGGCGGCACCGTTCGCAATACTCCACCCACAGCAGGCTGAGCGTGACGCCGCTCTTCTGCATTTCCTTGTGGACCCACTCGTAGTCCGGCATACTGTACTGCTGCCCCATAGATGCGGCAGGGTACAGCTTACGGGCCACTTCCTCAGAGCTAAGGTTCTTCACCGCATTCCACGAGAGGCCGTTTTCTTCAGCCTTGTGCAATGCCGTGATGACGGTGCTCCGGGCGCAGCCACAGCTCTCGGCGATGCGCGTTTTGTTGAGACCCAGACTATGAAGTCTGATGATCTCTTTGTAGTTGGTCATCGTGTTTTCCTCCTGTTGTTAGATTACATCTTTCGATGCAATTCCATTATACAGGGGGTGTCTGACCGGCGGTGAGAGTGTATGATTTCAGCGGTCAAGCTGTCTGACCTGTGCGGTCAAAGTGTCCGTCGGAGGGCGGCGCATTCAACTTCTTACGACAAAACTCTGCAAAAGTTAAGAAAAAATACAGAAATACGCTAAAATGTTGCAAAAAATCCGAGCTGGCTATAATGAAATAAGCTTTATTGACCGCACGGATGTGCGCGGCAGAAAAAACCGCGCACGTTTCAGGCGCGGACGATCAAGGGGGC
>ERZ773235.1166-NODE-1166-length-28656-cov-3.457501_pt1 | contig 28656 bp, 34 predicted proteins | sample MGYA00580522_ERZ773235 | MGnify/ENA primary metagenome ERZ773235 (study PRJEB29015, sample SAMEA2737797) | human gut metagenome | biome: human gut; feature: human-associated habitat; material: faeces | place: China | collected 2012 ...
TGAAATCATGTATCCCGACAGGCTCGGCTGAGCGAGCCACTGAACATCAGCCTGATGGAATGGAGCGCAGCGCAATGGAATCAGGCTGATGTTCAAAAAGAACCTTGACAAATTGCAGTATGCATTTTATACTGTAAAAAATTAGAGTGGCAAATTTTATGCCACTACCAACTAACGTTTTTATCACAGTTGATTAATTTACAGAGATTTTTTCGCAGAGCCCAAGCAATTGTCAAGACAATTTCCTTTGCGTGACATACTCTGCCTTATCCCTTTATCTTTAAGCATTTTCTGATAATGCCTGTGCTGATATTGCCAACCTTGGTCTGAATGAAGTATCAGATTTGTATTGTCAGGCATTTTTGCAAATGCCTTTTCAAGCATATCTGTAACCTGATTCAAATTCGGATGATAGCTCAGATTGTAGGACACAATCTCACCATTAAACAAATCCAAAATAGGTGAAAGATACAGCTTAGTGCCGAACAAAGCAAACTCGGTTACATCGGTAACCCACTTCTGATTAGGCTTGTCTGCTTTGAAATCACGTTCAAGAAGATTAGGAGCAATTCTTCCGACTTCACCTCTGAATGAGTTGTACTTCTTCATTCTGACACGGCAGAATATTCCCATTTTACGCATCAAACTTGTGCAATAAAATAGATGCACAACTTGAAAAGCTCGTATTTATGAGCTTTTTTTGCGTTTTGAGGGTAAAATTTTCAGGTGTAAAACCGTAGATGCTTTTTGCCAGTTTTCACCAAAAAGGAAGTCGAACCCTACACAACAAAAAATATCGAACATAACGGCAGAACGCTCGGAGTTATCCCTGGTGTGGACGATTTCCATATCGTAAGTGAAGATAGTGAGCAAACTGAAGATGAAGGAATGAATATATCAATGTGACGGTCAAGTTTTGAAAAAAGCTTGACCGTTTTTTATTTCAGAAAGGAACGTGGTAAATGATAAAATATTTTGATATCTTTGCAGGAATAGGCGGATTCCGTTCGGAACTTGAAAAAGCAGGAGGTTTTGAGTGCGTCGGTTATTGTGAAATAGACAAATATGCAAAGAAAGCATACGAAACGTTGTACGATACAAGGAACGAGGTGTATTACGATGACGCAAGAAAGATCGACACTAACGAACTGCCCCATTTCGACCATGGGTAAAAACTACTATCGACGGCAATGAATACGAACTTGATATCAGCTTCAAGAAATACAAGCAGGTAGAGAGTATTTCGGACGAGATCGAAAAACAGAATATCGATGTTGATATTTCCGATTTCAAGGATTCTTCCGACTTTTATTTGTATTTAAGCAAGTTTGACGATCAGTCTTCTGAAGAAATATCGGTTAATGTTACCGGCAAGATGATCGTTCAGAAGAATATATCAAAAATTCCCTTGAAATTGCCGTATATTTGTGGTACAATTAAAGAACAAGTTAAAAATATTTACGACTCCAAGATTGCCGACACCGATCTGCTCAAAATCGGTATTAATAACGGTTATCAGCAGGTGATATCGGGAACCATGGCATACATTTCGACTATAACGGTCGGATATGTTCCCAACAAAGAGTTTTACAGCATTTTCGGAAACGGAACTCCAAGCAGTATCTATAATCTGAAAAATGACTATTGGGCGCAATACGCCGATACTATTTCGCCTGCTCTTTACATTGACAACAAGATTATTTACGAGTGGAACGGCGCTTTAACGTCGATCGGCAAAACGCAGTATCTCAACATTGCTTCTGTTTCATCAAACGGAACATTTGGGGATACCAAGGAAATTCTTGTAGGCTCCGTAAACTATATATCTACGGATAATCAAAATATTTCTGCACAGTCGCTTCTGACAGCGTATGAAAAAATGCCGCTTACCGACGAGGAGCAGGCAAAGGTAAACAAAAGCAACGTCTACAACGATAAGTATATAGGTAACTTCCTCAACCTTATCGGAACGACGTATTTCAGGAGCAGTATGGGAGTTAAATAATAAGGTTATTGCGTCAAGAGAACTTTATCAGAGATATCTCTTAAAGCAATACGCTAAAGAAGAGGTTGCAAAGGTATGCGGATATGAGGTTTCCAAAAAGATATCTCCTGAGTTGCTTGACTCAATATTCAAATCCGGTCAAGCTTCTGATATTGTTGCTATTCTTTCTAAGTATGATGATGAAGCAATTGTTGCGATAAATAAAATTTTGGATAAAGACGCTGTTGCAGCTTTGATAAGAGACTATGGTGATGATGGCTTTAAAGTTGCTGTTAAGGGCGGCGATTATCTTGTCAAGGCAATTAATAACCTTGATGACGACGCAGCGGAATTGTTTGTAAAAACTGCTTCTAAACAGAAAGATAGCTTTTATGATTATTTAAAATCTTTAGATGAAAGCTATTTAAACGAGCTTGTTGCAAGTTCTAAGGCTGACATAGATAAAATCAGCAAATGGGATTATCAGCCTGATTACGAATTTTATGTAAGACATAAATCTGTTTATGATAATCCGAAATATTTTGAACAAGAAAAAGGTATTACTATTTATCCGGGAACAAACGGAGATACAAATATTAATGGCTTTGTTGACGGAATATTTGAAACGAAAACATTAGAGCCTGGTATGATTATAGACAGATATGGCAGCAATGGAACTGGTAAATACTTTTCACCGTTGGGAACACCATATAGTGAAAGAGCATTGCCTCCATATATGAAAAATGAACCATATACAAAGTATAAGGTTTTAGTATCTTTTGAAGTGAAATCTGGAGAAATAGTGCCATGGTTTGACGAAGTTGGTGGAGGAACACAATATCTATCAACTTATTCAGTTGATGAACTTAAAAAGTTTGGCTATATCGTTGAAGTTGAATAGAGAATAGGATTAAATGATGAATATTAATGAAGTTAGAAAGCTAATTTATAAACACGGAGAGAAGATTGGTTTGCCATATGATTCCAAATTGTATCCGATTTTCTCTTCGACGGGGAATGTTTTTAGCGATGGGGGGACAATATATATTTCAAATAATGAATATCATTATGTTATAATGGAGAGGGGCAAAGAAAATAAACATTATCGAAGCTTGGATATTAATGATATATTATATCCATTATTTGAAGGTATAACATTTTCATTAGCGTCGAAATATGAATTAAAGAACAGAAACGAAAAGGAAGATCCTAGAAAATTGCTGTGGAGCAAGCAGCTTGAGTTATTAGGAAAAATTGATCCGCTTTTTAAAGAAAGGTGTCAAAAAGAAATCGACAGCATTTTGAAAATTGCACCTTATAAAAAGTGTAATTGACAAAAAATAGATGTATACGGGGGTAATTGTCAATATAATTCAAATCCTATATTATTATCAGAAAACGGAAATATGCTACTTGTAAGTTGTGGTGATGTTAAACCTTTGGGCAGAACAGTTATGGAAGGATTCAATGCAATCTTAGGAGACGTATAGTGTTCAATCACCATACTGGGTGAGCTTTTTTCGCTCTGTATTCTTGGATTTGCGTATATAGTAGCGACGCAATCTATTATATGCTTAGAAATTCGAGGTGCGTAAACAAATATCCAAAAAAAGTACTGAAATGTATTTCAAAGCTAGATAAAGAATTGCAATATGCAGTAATAGACGGTCTTGAAAAGGGCGGCGATTATCTTGTCAAGGCAATTAATAACCTTGACGATGATGCAGCGGAATTGTTTGTAAAAACTGCTTCAAAGCAGAGTGATGAATTTTTTGTTTTGATGTCAAAATATGATGATATTCCTTCTTGGGCATGCTCTGATGTAATTGATTTTAATTCAGCTGAAAACGTAAATGAAATTTTAAAACAAAATGGATATACAAATCCCCCTTATAAGCCGGGAACTAATGTAACAACTATCGAATTAACTGAAGATACCACGTTTGTTAGAGTGTATACTGAAAACATAACAAGTGCAAAGGGCCAGTGGGTAATGAACTATGAAGAGATTCAAGGATTGTCTTCAAAGCAAATTAAAGATAAGTTTGCATTACCATATGAGCCAACACATATTTGTGATGTAGAACTACCGGCTGGTACAGAGGTACGTTTTGGTATAGCAAATGAAGTTCCAGAATGGGGTTTGGGAGGGGGATTACAATTTGATTTAATGGGTCAATATTTTAATTCATTTGGCAATTTCAGACCACTATAAAAGGAGAAGATTTTATGTTACCGATAGTTGAAACGAATGGAAAAACTCTTTACATTAATTCTAATAAAGTAACTTTTCAGTACAAAATTGAACAAGTTTTAATTTTAAAATCTCAAATATTGATCTTACTGGATAGTTGCATAAAAAATGAATGTGATAACGTCTATTCGGTAAACTTTGACGGAACAATAGGTTGGCGTGTTCAAAGCAGAAAATACTTATCAAGGGAATATGAAAATAAAAAATTAACCTCATATGTTGGTATGTATGTCAGGAAAGAAACTAATCTGCTTCAGTTAAATGATTGGTGGGGCGGAAGATACATTTTTGATCTTAATGACGGGCATATAGTGGGAAGAGATGAAAGTGGGCGTGATTGGTAATAGTTCCAATAAGAATAGAGGAATTTTATAATTAAAGATCGCTATCATGATGAGGAATATAGTATGGTATCAAGAATGATAATATCTGAAAAATGGATTCATATAAATAGTTATGATGTTTGCTTTGATTATAATGTTAAGTCTGTAATAATTTTAAAACAAAAGATAATTGTACAGCTAGAAATCGGAGATTTATATGCTGTTGATATGGCAGGTAACATTATTGAAAAAAATAATAAGCCTTTTCAAAGATCAGACTTAGATAAAGATTTTATAGTAGAAATTAATCAGAATAATCTATATTTTAATAACTCTGCCGTTTATTTTGAACATAACATTTATTCTTTTGTTTTATTTGATGATAGGATAATTGTACAATTAAATGAACTGGATGCGTCTGCAAAATCTGATGAAATCGACAACGTATATGCTGTTGATATGGAAGGAAATATTATCTGGCGAATTCAGAATAAAGAAAGGGTATGTCCGGAATATAAGTTTATTTCGCCGTATGTAATGATTAATTATATTGATGGTGAATTAATTGTAAATGATTTCAACGGATTCAGATTTGTGTTTTCACCTGACGACGGAACTTTTGTTAAACGAATTCAAAGTTTAAGACCTTGGTAATCAATTTGTAATTCAGATCTTTAGGGCGACACCGCACAACTACCGCCTAACGGCTTTGTGTACGTCTAACTTGCCAATTTTCCATTATCTTGCACAGAAACTCCTTATGTACATAAATTTTAAGACCGAAGCGGAAATAAAGAAAAGAATATGCGATTTTGCCGAGAATGAATCAATTAGGGTGACCGATGAGATAAATAAGATCAGTGACCCGATTTCCGCAGTTGTTATAAGACTTTATTATGACGGGCTTTCGGTCGGCTATTCTTTCATGATAAAAACGACAGATGCAAACAGCAAAAATATTATGGCATTATTAATACAGAAATTGGTGAGATAGATTTTGCTACGAAAGTGATATACGAAGATAAAAATGCGAGAGGATTATATATAGAAAATCCAGATGTTCCACAAACTGAAACTCAATGGGCAAATAAGCAATTCTTAAAAAAGGTGAGAATAGAATAAAGGCACTTTCTCAGAATGAATTTAGCGTTTATATTGATGGTGAAGAATATATTTTTTTATCTAGTGAGTTAAAAGATGTCAGGAGTTACGTATTTAGAATTAATGCAGATACACCTGAATTGAGAATAGCCGTTGAGGATTGTCTGGAACAACTTAGAATTCTTTATCCAGATTATAATTTTTCAGCTGTCTATGGAGGTTGATAGTAGTGTCTGTTGGTTTATATCGATATAGTGGAGATATTAATGATAAAAACACTGAACTTATTTTCAGTGAAAATATATCATCTGAGGTTTTCTATCAACGTTATTGGGTTAAGGCAATATGTGAATCCAAAGTTAAACTGTTTAAAGATGGATGCGATTTTGATGTGGGCGATTTAAATATTATTATGTCAGAATTAAATGCATTAGGGGCTTGGGCTACTGAGAATTTATCGGGAATAGATCTTAAATATATGAGTGAAAGAATAGAAAATTTAAAATCAGTTTTACCTCAAGCTTGTAAATGTAAAGGCGGAAAATTTTATATTTTTTAAATACAATAGAAAAATCTTATTCGGATGACGATAACACCTAAATACTTATCGCTTTGATTCGGGGTATGTTTCTTCTTAACTTGAAAGCTTGGTGCTGGAGGAGTATACGGGGATTCAAGCGGGTAAAACAATTCGTTTTTCACATGACCCAACCGATATAAATTTCAAAGGAAAATCATTGTGGAATGAATGGGAGTATTTAAAAAATAAATATGGGTATAAAAAATTATTCTCAGAAGGAGATTTTTGGTATGCAACCTACTAACTATGAATTCCTAGATAAAATTGCAGATGTATTTTTATCTCAAAGAGCATGTGGCAATAACAATGAATTAATAGATACAGTTTCTTTTTATGACAATAAAATGTCTTCTATTGTTTATGATTATTATCCATTTGAGGTTGAAATTAGAGATAACAACTTATATTTTTTTATCATAACAAATCGCAGTGAAAAGAAAATGCTATTTTCGTCATCGCTTAATACCGACTTTGATAAGCTTTGTGACAGTTTGATAAAATGTATAATGACAGATGTAAAAAAGCAGATTCCCAAGAAATTTTTAAAAGCAAAGGGGTTTTTATAATGAATGAAAATCAAGCAGAAATAAAAGCCCAAGCTGTTGAAACTGAAATGAAAAAATATTTTGGTAGTTTAGTTTCGAATTTTAATTTGATAGACGCTTTTTACGGCAATGGACATGAAGAATTTAGTCTGGGATTCAAGTATTGTGACTATTTTGATATGCGTTTTAATTATGGTCAAGGTGCTTGCGGATGCTGTATATGTTATGATTGGGGTGATAATAATGAGGCTATACTTATTAAAACCTCAATTGATGGTTGGTGGGAAAAAATTTCAATTCAATGGAAAAAATATTTTCATGAACTTAAAAAAGAACTGGATTTGCGTATTCCCGATGATTATTTAAAAGAATTTTATATAAATCCTAATACCGAAACAAATGTAGTGTGAACTAATGCGAATGCTACGGAACATATGTGGGAGTATGTTGGTCGATTTTAAAGTGTTGAAGGGAGAGATAGTTTTTGAATGATATAATCAGTACATTTAATGACTTGTATTATAAAATTCAAATATCTCATAATATTTGTTTGGCTGATGTAAGAAATATATGTTTGAAATCTTATAATAAGTCTGTTGTCTGCGATGTTGATGGTGGCGCCCCGGAAATATATTACGAAATATTAGAGAGGGATTGTGGGCATTTTGCTGTTTTGAAAATAGAGCGAAACAGTCACGAGATTATATATGAAAGTGTTAATGCTGATTTCGCAGCAATTGCTCTTTTCCTCTTTCTTTCACGTCATCAAATAAAAAAAACTGATAATGATATTGAGATAGAAGAATTTATAAAAAAAGAAATTGCACACGGGAATATAGATTTGGCTAGACAGGTGATTGCAGAAAATTTTGGAGAAAAAACAATTTCGTTTGAAAAAAACGTATTCGATAAAATTTCTGTTATTACTTTGTCTACAAATAAAATTGACATTTTTTATCATGGCAATACAATTTTATTTTGTTCAGAATTTAATAAACCAGATCTTGAACGTGGATATTTAATTGCATTTAATAGATGCCGTATGATTAATATTTATCATAAAATAATGGTGAATATTACAAATATTATTCCCGATGTTAATGAAAACGAAAATAGAAGACTTAAATATCTATTTTTAGTTGGGACTATGGAAAAATAAGTATATCAAGTATAATAACGCATACAATTTTTCTTGCTGGCGGAGCATTTTTAGAGCCGATAGCTAACGTATTCATGCGAATGTATCATAGTTATTTTATTTCTTGATTTTTTTAGCTTAATGATATTGGGAGGGCATTGAATTTATCTCAGTGTTCTGCTTGCTTTTCAATGTAAAAAAAAATCCCCTCCAAAGCATTTGCCTTGAAGGGGATTAACTATATGCGTTTTACTGTGGCTTCTTAACGTCTGTCATGACTTCTTTAAGTCCTGTTGCAAGACCTGCAATACCCTGTATCTCACTTGGTATAATGATCTTTGTAGCCTTGCCGTCTGCTGCCTTAGCAAATGCTTCAAGGCTCTTGAGCTGGATTACCTGCTCGTTAGGGTTAGCAGCATTCAGCTTGACGATACTCTCAGCAATCGCCTTCTGTACCATGTCGATAGCTTGCGCTTCACCTTCTGCCTCAAGTATCTTCTGCTCCTTTACAGCGTCTGCACGAAGTATCATAGACTGCTTCTCAGCTTCGGCTGCAAGTATCTGTGACTCCTTGTCTGCCTGTGCTCTGAGTATCTTAGATTCTTTCTCACCCTCTGCAACAAGCACCTGAGATTTCTTCTCAGCCTCTGCCTGAATGACCTTTTCACGTCTTTCACGGTCAGCTTTCATCTGCTTTTCCATTGCGTCCTGAATTTCTCTTGGCGGAAGAATATTCTTAAGCTCAACTCTCTGCACCTTGATGCCCCACCTATCTGTGGCTTCATCAAGAATTGCTGTGATCCTTGTGTTGATAATGTCACGGGAAGTGAGCGTAGCCTCAAGATCAAGGTCACCAACAATGTTTCTGAGTGTTGTTGCCGTCAGATTTTCAATAGCTGAGATAGGTCTTTCAACGCCGTATGTGAACTGCATTGCGTTTGTTATCTGGAAGAACACAACAGTGTCTATCTGCATTGTTACGTTATCCTTTGTGATAACTGACTGTGGCTTGAAGTCAACTACCTGCTCTTTGATAGATACTCTCTTTGCAACTCGGTCGATAAAAGGTACTTTTACGTGAAGTCCCGTTCCCCATGCCGCATGAAAAGCTCCAAGTCTTTCAACTACAAATACATATGCCTGCGGTACTATCTTGATGTTGCTGATAACAATGATTATAAGCAATACGATGATAGCTAGCACGATATAAATTCCAGGTTCCATTATATGCCTCCTAAAAATAAGTTTATGTAAGCTGTTACTTTTCTTCTGAAACTATCAGCTTTGCACCGTCAATACGCACGACCTTCACTGGTGTGCCTTCTGAGATCTTTGAGCCGTCCTCAGTTCTTGCTGCCCAATCTGTGCCCTCAAGAGTGACCCTGCCTTTGTTCACAGAGTTATCTATAGGCTCAATAACTATTGCAGTTTTTCCCACATCAAGCTCGTAATTTGTTGCAACTGTCTTGTTCTGGAGCTTCTTGACCACAGGTCTTGTAAGCAAAAGAAGTATGATCGAGCTTACGACGAATACGATGCACTGTGTAAGGAAAGAAAGCTTAGCTATGGCACAAAACATCGCAATAAGCGCTGCTATAGCAAGCCATATAGACACAAGTGCCGTTCCTGTTGCGACCTCGCATACAACAAAGAACACGAAAGCTAAAGCCCAGAAAACTATTTTGAGTGTAGCAATTGTCATATGATACCCCCTGTTCCTCTCATTTATTTAAGATTTATTATAACATATTATTTTAAAATTTACAATAGCTAAGACACAATATTTTTGCTTTTTTACCTTTAATCTTTAATGATTTTACATTGACCGTACCATATTTTATTAGCTGTACTCTAAATATATACATGTTGACGCTGCTACATAAAGAAAAAGTACTTTTAAAAGATAGTTATATAAAAAAATTTACAGTAAAAGCGGTAACCCGCTGGAGGAAACCGCTTTTACTATTTGTGTAATTATACGTTGTCGCTGAAATAAACATCATACCAAACAAGGAATGAGAACACTGTCCAGATCTTTCTTGAATAGTCATATTTGCCTGCACGGTGATCGTCAAGAAGCTGTACAAGCTTATCTGTGTGGAAGAACTGTGCTGACTGAGGAGAAGTGAACTTATCCTTTACTATATTATAATACTTATCTTCTTTGAGCCATACCCTGATAGGAACAGGGAAGCCGAGCTTCTTTTTCTTAGCTGTCTGTGGAGGGCAAGCCTGAAGTGCAGCAAGACGCATTGCATACTTCGTTTCAGTTTCAGTAACTCTGTCCTTTACAGGTATCTGCTCTGCAAGCTCCATTACCTTTCTGTCAAGAAATGGTACACGAAGCTCTAGGGAGTGAGCCATGCTCATTTTATCCGCCTTAAGAAGAATATCACCTGTCATCCAAAGGTGCAGGTCAATGTACTGCATCTGTGTTACCTGATCCTGATCTCTTACCTTATCGTAGAACGGCTTTGTGATAGCCATAGCGTCAGGAGCGTTTGTTTTTATGCTCAGAATGTCCTTGCGCTCTTTCTCAGAGAAGATGTATGCGTTACCAATAAATCTCTCGTCAAGGTCCTTAGAGCCTCTTATAAGATAGTTTATGCCGTGCTTGTGAGGCAGTTTCTCAGCAACTGCACCAACAGCCTTTCTGATAGGTCTTGGTATCTTGAAGTAGCTTGCCATATCAGCAGGGTTGTGATAGATGTTGTATCCGCCGAATATCTCGTCTGCACCCTCGCCTGAAAGCACTGCCTTGACCTTTTCAGAAGCTATTTGACATACGAAGAACAGAGCCACAGCCGCAGGGTCTGCGAGAGGTTCGTCCATGTGATACTGTATCTTTGAAAGGCTGTTCCAGTATTCCTCAGGAGAAATGACCTTGGAGAAGTTCTCCTTATTGATATACTTTGAAAATTCCTTAGCATAACCTATCTCGTTGTACTTTTCGTCCTCGCCAAAGCCTACAGTAAAGGTCTTGTCAACGTTGGCAACATAGCTTGAGTCAACACCACTTGAAAGGAAAGAACCTACCTCAACATCAGCGAATTTGTGTACCTCAACAGAGTTCTTGAAAGTGTCGGATATCCTATTCACCCAATCTTCAAGAGCAGGGCCATTGTCAGCGTGGAATTTAACTTCCCAATATCTTCTTACGTTCATCTCGCCGTTCTTGTATGTAAAGCAGTGAGCGGCAGGGAGCTTGTAAACATTTTTGAAGAAAGTTTCTGTTGTAGGAGAATACTGGAATGTGAGATAAGTTTCAAGAACGTCTGTGTTAAGCTCCTTCTTAAAATGAGGGTGGTCAAGAAAACTCTTTATCTCAGAACCCCACATAAGAGTTTCGCCCATTTTTGCGTAGTAAAGAGGCTTGATACCGAAGAAATCTCTTGCACCGAAAACCTCGTTTGTGTTCTTGTTGAAGATAACGAATGCAAACATACCTCTCAGCTTGTCGAGCATATCCTCGCCCCACTGCTCATAGCCGTGGATAAGCACCTCAGAGTCAGTCTGTGTATAGAACTTGTGACCAGACGCCACAAGCTCCTCACGGAGATCCTTGTAGTTGTATATCTCACCATTGAATGTAAGTACCAACGACTTATCTTCATTGAAGATAGGCTGGCTACCTTGATCTGAAAGGTCGATGATCGAAAGTCGGCGGAAACCCATTGCGATCTGCTCGTCAACATATTTTCCGTCAGAGTCAGGACCTCTATGTTTTATTCTATCCATCATTTTTCCAAGAACTATGGAAGCGTCATTGATTTTATTTGTAAATCCAACAAAACCGCACATATAAAAGCCTCATTTCTGTTAAATCAAATTGCCTGTATCTTAGTTAATACGGCCGCTTGTCGCCTAGTGAACGTCAAGCAATATAATATTTATTATACACTATATGCGGCTTTTTTGCAAGGGGTAAAAACAAAAATTAAACAATAAAAGAAATTGTCTTTTGTGCATTTATCACATGGCAGTGTGTATGGTATAAAAATATCTGCGATTTTGTCATTTTGGCTTGAAAAAGGCAGAGGGATATAGTATAATGGTATTAAAATCATATTTTGGAGAAGATCTTATGAACGATAACAAAAAGAAGAAAAATGGTTATAGATTGGATATTGTGTTGATAGTGAGTTTTTTTGTGATGCTTATATCTTTCTGTGCCTACATGATGAATACTACTCTCGAAGAGGTACTTGAAAATGAAACAGGCAGCTCAGTAGTCACACATGATTACACTTACGAGAGTGCTGAGAGTAGTTCGGCAGCATAGTGCAAAATTTAAAAGCTCGACAAGTCGAAGTGCTTTACGTACTTGCTGAATTCACCTATTTACGACATTTCAAAGGCATGGAGCAACGCTGAAAATGCATAAGACGACAAGTTGGCTCACTTTACAACGTCAAGAGCAAAACTATCTAAACTATATTTGTATTATGCGTTGTAAAGTTCGACTACATTACAGCTAAAACCATTTTACTTGACACCTAAAATCAATATCTGACGAAAATGTGGCTTTGTGCATTTAATACAAATAACAAAGTCACATTTTGTTGTATAACGCCTTGACTTTGAGTCACTTATACTATATACTTGTATTAAGCACTGCTTTTTATACAATATGTTGTGATTTGCGGTGCGAGTTGTGAGAATATAAAAAATATAAGGATAAATCGGGAAAATCGGAGGCGGTATTGTGATAATCAAGATAAAAAAGCGTGACGGACGTACTGTAACTTTCAATATTGAGAAAATAGCTGGCGCTATATACAAGGCGGCTCAGTCTGTGGGCAAGGATAACTATGAGGAAGCTTTGGAGCTTTCGGGTAAAGTTGTTGATAAGCTTATGGAAAAACACCTTGATATGCCTACTGTTGAAGAGATTCAGGATTGCGTTGAGCGTGTACTTATTGAGGAGGGCATGGCTGATACTGCAAAAAGTTATATACTCTACCGCTCAAACAGGACTCGTGCAAGAGAAATGAATACCCGTCTTATGAAAGTTTATGAGGATCTTACTTTCAAATCAGCGAAAGATAACGATTTGAAGCGTGAGAATGCTAATATAGACGGCGATACCGCAATGGGTACAATGCTTAAATACGGATCTGTGGGAGCAAAGGAGTTCAACGAGATGTATGTCCTCGCTCCTGAACATTCAAAGGCTCATCAGGAGGGCGATATCCACATTCATGATCTTGATTTTTATACACTGACTACCACTTGCACTCAGATAGACCTTACAAAGCTTTTTGATAAGGGTTTTTCTACAGGTCATGGCTTTTTGCGTACACCAAATGATATACAAAGCTATGCGGCGCTTGCCTGCATTGCGATACAATCCAATCAGAACGACCAGCATGGTGGTCAATCTCTTCCGAAGTTCGATTATGATATGGCTGAGGGTGTAAGAAAGACATTCAGACACCGCTATCGTGACAATATCGGCAGGGGTCTTGCTCTCCTTGGTGAAGTTTCTGATGCTCAGAGCATTGCAAAGAAAATAACTGAAATGCTTGATGAGCAGGGTTTAAAGATCACTCTCGCCAATGATAACGGCTATCAAGAGGCTGAAGCACAGTTTCTTGTGAATTTTGTTGACGCACCTATAGTGAAGAAGATACAGAGTTTTGCATATAAAAACTCTTTGAAAGAAACTGACAGAGCCACATATCAGGCAATGGAAGCGCTTATCCATAATCTTAATACCATGAACTCCCGTGCAGGCGCTCAAACGCCTTTCAGCTCCATAAATTATGGTACTGATACTTCTATCGAGGGCAGACTTGTTATAAAGAATATTCTTCTTGCAGAGGAAGCAGGACTTGGCAATGGTGAAACGCCTATTTTCCCTATACATATTTTCAAGATAAAAGAGGGCGTGAACTTTGATCCTGATGACCCGAACTATGACCTTTTCAAGCTCGCCTGCCGTGTATCAGCGAAGCGTCTTTTCCCGAATTTTTCATTTATCGACGCTCCTTTCAATCTACAGTATTACAAAGAGGGCAATCCTGACACTGAGATAGCTTACATGGGTTGCCGCACAAGAGTTATCGGTAACGCATATGACCCTACTCGTGAGATAGTGACAGGAAGAGGAAATCTCTCTTTTACTACCATTAATCTCCCTAGACTTGGCATAAAAGCACAGCGTAATATCGGTGCTTTCTTTGACAGCCTTGATGAGCTTATGGATCTTTGTATCGACCAGCTTATGCACAGATTTAAGATACAGTGTTCAAAGCGTGTGAGAAATTATCCGTTCCTCATGGGTCAGGGCATATGGCTCGATTCAGAGAAGCTTACGGCTGACGATACGCTTGAAGAAGTGCTAAAGCATGGCACGCTTTCAGTGGGCTTTATCGGTCTTGCTGAGTGTCTTAAAGTGCTTACTGGCAAGCACCATGGTGAAAGTGAAGAAGCAAGAGAGCTTGGCTTGGAGATAATCTCGCGTATGAGAGCAAGAATGGACGAGGAAACAAAGCGTACTGGCCTTAACTTCTCGTTGCTTGCAACGCCTGCTGAGGGACTTTCCGGCAGATTTGTTAAAATGGATAGAGAACGTTATGGCGAGATAGCAGGAGTTACGGACAGAGAATATTATACTAATTCTTTCCATGTGCCTGTTTACTATCCGATAACAGCGTTTGAGAAACTTAAAATAGAAGCTCCTTACCATGCTCTTACAAATGCAGGCCATATAAGCTATATCGAGCTTGACGGCGATCCGCTGAACAATCTTTCTGCATTCGAGAAAGTCGTAAGATATATGAAAGAAGTTGGCATAGGCTACGGCTCAATAAACCACCCTGTTGACCGTGATCCTGTTTGCGGATATACTGGAATAATAGGTGACAAATGCCCGAAGTGTGGACGTTCTGAGGCTGAACACAGCAAGGTGATACATGAGAGGATACCTCGTGCAAAAGCCTGCTGTGAGGGTGACAATTAGCCATGGAACTTAGGATAGCAGGCACTGTCGGCGAATCTATCGTAGACGGACCGGGTTTTAGGTTCACTATTTTTACGCAGGGCTGTCCACACGGCTGTGAGGGTTGTCACAATCCGCAGACACATGATTTTAATGGTGGCATTGTCGTTGACACAGACCAGCTTTACAATGAGATAATAAAAGACCCGCTTCTTGACGGCGTGACGTTCAGTGGCGGTGAGCCTTTCTGTCAGTGCAAACCGTTAGCAGAACTAGCAGGAAGGATAAAAGCGTTCCATGGCTTTTCACTGAATGTGATATCATTCACGGGCTATACTTATGAATATCTAATCGCAAACGCTAACGCTGAAAACGGCTATATGGAGCTTCTTAGTCAGCTTGATTATCTTGTTGACGGACCATTTATTCTGTCACAGCGAAGCCTTGAGTTGAAATTTATGGGCAGTCGAAATCAACGCTTCATCGACGTACAAAGGTCCTTGAAAGAGGGCAGAGCAGTAGTCGTTGAACCATATTGAACATAAAAAAGCGAGTTTCATGATGTTGAAACTCGCTTTTATTTATACCAAAAGACCTCCGCAATCGTTAAACTACGGAGGTCAAATTTATTATTTCTCAGGCTCTATTACCTCAACATCTTTTGGGTCGAGAGTTTCTGCATTATCAGCCTCGGCTGCTCTCTTTACTGCTTCTTCCTGTGACTTTTTCAAAGCTTCCTGTATGTCCTCGCCAAGAAAATCAGGAAGTGACATTCCTGCTTGCTTGAACAGATCGTTCAGCGGAGGAACTGACTGCATAAGTCCGCTTAGAAAGTTTGCTGTCGAGCCTTTTCCGTCTGCACCTGCACCTGTATCCCACACGGTTATCTTGTCTATCTTAATGTTCTTGATAGCTTCTACCTGAATAGAGATAAGCTCTTCAAGCTTGTCAGCAACTATGAGTTTAACTGCTGCATTAGCGTCTCCGCCTGCTGCTTCAACAAGCTTTCTCATACCCTCTGCCTGCTTTGTGAGTATTTCCTGATTACCCTTTGCTTCAGCTTCCATTTTTGCAAAGATAGCATCGGCCTCACCCTTTGCTTTACGTCTTACTACCTCAGCCTGTGCTTCAGCTTCGATCTCGGCCTGCTGCTTTGAGATCTGAGCCTTTACGATAACATCGGCGGTCTGTGTAGCCTTTTCAAGTTCGGCTCTCGTCTGCTCGGCGGATTGCTGAGCTATGTAAGCTTCCTGCTTTGCCTTTGCTGCCTGAACAGCTTCAGCGGCTGTAGCCTGTCTGAGAGCTTCCGCTTCACGCTCACGTCTGAGGGCTTCTGACTGTGCAACCTCTATCTTGGCCTGGTTCTCACCGTCGATAGCAGAAGCGTTTGCAGCAGCAACTTGGATACGCTGGTCTTTCTGAGCGTTTGCCTGACCGATCTCACCGTCTCTGTGTTTTTCGGCAACTGACTTCTTAGCGTCATTGATAGCCTTTGCAGCAGCTTCTTTACCGAGAGCTTCCAGATATCCAGACTCATCTGTAATATCCGTTACGTTTACGTTGATAAGCTTAAGACCTATCTTTTTAAGCTCTATCTCAACATTGTTTGATACCGCGAGCAGAAATTTATCTCTGTCCGAGTTTATTTCCTCGATATCCATGGTGGCAATTATAAGTCTGAGCTGACCGAAAATAATATCCTTAGCAAGCTCCTGTATCTCAATGAGTTTAAGACCGAGAAGTCTTTCAGCAGCGTTCTGCATAACGCCAGGCTCGGTTGAGATACCAACAGTAAATCTTGACGGAACATCGATTCTGATGTTCTGCTTTGAAAGAGCGTTTTTTAGATCCACATTTATGGATATAGGAGTAAGATCCATATACTCATAAGATTGGATTATTGGCACGATGAATGCCGCACCGCCGTGGATACATCTTGCGCTTCTTGCTTGACCATTCTTGTCTGTTCCTACTTTACCATAGATAACAAGCACCTTATCAGACGGACATTTTCTGTAGCGTGACAGTATCGCCATAATTGCCGCAAAAAGCACAACGACTATCACGCAGATGATGATTACTGGTTCCATAATTTTTCCTCCCACACAAATAATATTATAATAACCTCAAGACGGGTCATTTCACAGAATCGTTATATTTAGAACCCCTTTGTTATATCAATTCTTTTATTTTTCTATTACGACAGTATCTCCATGCAAATCGATAATACGAACCTGAGTTCCTGTCTTTATAAGCTCATCGCCATTGTTTATTGCAGTGACTTCTCTTAGCTGTCCGTTTATCATAACATTCACTTTACCAAGCCCATGGTCTTTAGGTGGGCAGGGGATATAAACAGTAGCAGTTTCTCCTATAGCATTTTTATAATCAGCCGTACCGTTTTCAGCAAGTCTTGCAGAAAGTTGAACTATCTTTGCTACAAGAAGCATGGTCGCCAGACCCAGAACAAAGCCGATAACTGTAGACAGTGCTGGATAAACACCTGAGCTTACAAGAACGATAGATGACCAGCTAAACACAGTGAAAAAAGCAACTATGGTCTGAAGAGTGAACATTCTCATAGAAGCAAAATCCGCAGGGTTTCCGCCGTCTACGTTGTGGTCACAGCCGATATCATGTGTACAGTGACCAATATCCACATCTCCGTGACCGCTGATGTTAGTATCAACATCAAGATCAAGACCTGACGTGTCACTGAAATCGTGACCGCTTCCACCATCATGAAAACCGAACAAAGAAAGCAAAGTCTGCACAAGCAATATAAGCGTTGACGGAAACGCTATACAATACAACACTTTAAGTAAAAGCGACAAACCGTCCCACCATTCATTCATATAGCTTACACCTCCAATGTAAATATTATTTACGCTTATTATATACTCATTTATCTTATTTGTCAATAGATTTTCGACAATAATTAAAATTATTTTTTAGATATGGCTTAGCACAAAAAAATTGTAAATTTTTCGTTAAACACTTGAAATCTGTTTTACTATCTGTTATCATATAAGTAAATGAAATTTACAGTAAATAAAGTGAGGCGATACAATGGAGAAAAATACTCTCGGCAAGAGGATAAAAGAGGCAAGACTTGCAAAGAAAATGACTCAAAGCGAGGTAGTGGGTGATTTTATAACCCGCAATATGCTTAGTCAGATAGAGAGCGGCTCAGCAACACCGTCGGTAAAGACCCTTGAATACCTCTGCAAAGTGTTGGAGATAGAGCCTAATGCCCTTCTGCCTGATGAAAACGACTCCAAAAACGCCCCTGACGCAGAGGGCTATATCAGTATACGGAAAGAATTTATAAACAAGAACTATAAGGCTGTTATAGAGTATGACGCTGATGACGAATTTTCAGATGAGATATGTGCGCTTAAGGCGAAAGCTTGCCTTATGGTGGCTAGGGAGTATTCCGGCTCTGACAGTGCCACGGATCTTCAAAAGGCGATAGACCTTGCCAAGCAGGCTTCTGAACTTTCAAAGCGTGGTATTTTTGCAGATGAAAGCGTTAAAAACAAGGCTGACGAGCTTTTGAAAGCTAACGCTAAGCGTCTTAGCGACTATTACAGAAGTCTTTTGTAGGGTACTGTCATGGAATTTGTTATCATAGCCACGGTTGTTCTTGTGCTTGCCATGTGTCTTGGCGCAGATTTTGTTATAGTTCCTATAATGTTCATAGTTTTTCTTGTTATCCTGCTACTGGCTATTTTTGGTTTCTTTGTATACTCTGCTGTAAAACTTACTGGAACGAAAAGCGTGAAAGGAAAGTTTGTGCGTTTCGGCAGGGCAGAGGGCAAGAAATTTGATACAGCGTTTTACAAGGTTAGTGATAGTGAGTATCCAAACGTATTCCCATGTGAGGTAGTAATGCGCTCAAAGATATACATACCCGATAAGGTCTGTAGGCTCAGATATGACGGCAAAAGAAATGAAGTTTTTGACCTGAATGCAGTTTGCTGTGTGATATTTGGACTTGTTCTTAGCAGCGTATCGGCGGTGATGATGATACTTTTTCTACTAACAGTGATAGGCGTGAATTGAATGATTTTAGGCAGTAGGTTAGCTTGCTGCCTTTTTTTGCATTTAAAATGGCAATAGTGGGTGATTTAAAATAAAATGTTGACTTGTAGGCTTTTTAATGGTATAATATAAAAAATATGTGGAAAGGATCATATATGATGAGAGTTGAGCTTATTACCCATACACCTGAGCCTGAAAAGGTGGTTGCTACTGCTGCAAAACTTTGCTATTCAAGCAGTGATATCGCCTCGCTTAGAGAGGGTCTTACGGAAGAAAAAACAAAGAGCTTTATTGAAAGGCTCGTGTCTATTGGTCACGAAAGCCCTATGGAACACGTTTCTTTTACTTTTGGCATAGAGGGGATATCCCGTGCCTGCTCTCATCAGTTGGTAAGACACAGAATTGCGTCTTACTCTCAAAAAAGCCAGCGTTATGTAAGTGAAAGCGGCTTTGAGTTTATCACACCACCATCAATAGAGGCTGTGCCAGAAGCAAAGGCTGAATTTGACAAGCAAATGGATCAGCTACTTGAGTGTTATAATAAGATTGCCGACATACTTACAAATACACATGAAAAGGCGTTTTTAGAGCAGGGTATGTCTGAAAAGGACGCACTTAACAAGGCTAAGAAAAAAGCCTACGAGGACGCAAGATTTGTTCTTCCAAACGCTTGTGAAACAAAGATAGTTGTGACAATGAACGTCAGAACACTGTTTAATTTCTTCCAGCATAGATGCTGTAACAGAGCACAATGGGAGATAAAGGCTGTGGCTGATGAAATGCTCAAACTTTGCAAGCAGGCCGCTCCTGAGCTTTTCAAGAACGCAGGTCCGTCATGTGTAATGAAAGGCAAGTGTCCAGAGGGCGCAATGAGCTGTGGAAAAATGGCTGAAGTAAAGAAAATTTACGGAGAAATGAATAATGTTGAATAGATCTGGACTTATAGTTCTTGAGGGACTTGATGGAAGTGGAAAATCAACTCAGTTTGAAAGGCTTTCTGCTTATTTCAGTGAAAATGACATAAAGCATAAGGCTATAAGCTTTCCTGACTATGATAATCCGTCGTCTGCGTTGGTAAAGATGTATCTTAATGGTGAAATAGGCAAAACGCCTGCTGACGTGAATGCCTACGCAGCTTCAAGCTTTTACGCTGTTGACAGATACGCTTGCTACAAGCAATTTTGGGAGCATGACTATAAAGAGGGAAGTCTTGTACTTGCAGCGAGATATGTTACGTCAAACTGCATTTATCAGATGACAAAACTGCCGAAAGAGCAATGGGAAGATTTTATAGGCTGGCTTGAAGATTACGAGTATGACAAGCTTGGGCTTCCAAGACCTGACAAGGTGATATTCTTGGATATGCCAATAGAGATATCTCAAAAGCTGATGTCGGGAAGATACGGCGGAGATGAAAGCAAAAAGGATATCCATGAAGCAAATGTGGAGTATCTGAAAAAATGCCGTGAAGCCGCTTTGTTTACCGCTGAGAAACAGGATTGGGATATTATTCCTTGCAGCGACGGCATCGAGCCTTATACAAAAGATAAGATTTTCGGAGATGTTCTGGGGTTAATCAATAGAAAGTAATGTGTGTTTAATGTTTGATTTCAGAAAAATATGTTTTGAGGATAAAGAATGGATAACCAAGTGTCTTGCAGTATCAGATTTCAGAGGAGCAGAATATTGCTTTGCAAATAATATGGCGTGGCAAAGACTTAATGACACTGTAATAACACATCATGGTGATTTTTATATAAGCTGTTCATTTGAGGACGGTCAGCCGTATTTTACATTTCCCGCGGGCGTTAAAATAGACGTTGAGGGCAAAGAAAAATATGTCAGGCTTTTTGATGAGCTTAAAGAATATGTTTCCGCCCAGGGAAAACCGCTTATCGTATCTTCTGTAACAGATGATAACCTAAGCTGGATAAAAGAATATTATGGTGATAAAATCATCTGCGAGTATGATAGGGACAGTTCAGACTATATTTACAATGCTTCCGACCTTATCGAGCTTAAAGGCAAAAAGTATCACGGCAAGCGTAACCACATAAAGCGTTTCATGGACGAGCCTTGGGAATACAGAGAGCTTACTGATAAGGAAATAGACAGCTGTATTGAATTTTCGGCTGAGTTTTATAATAAGAATAACAACGCTGACGATCCTTCGGCGGTGGTTGAGCAATATGCTATTGATCTTTTTCTTACGAATATGGATAGGCTCGGACTTAAAGGCGCTGTGCTTTACAGAAATGATAAAATGACAGGCTTTACGGTTGGTGAACAAATAAATTCGGATACCTTTGTGGTGCATATAGAAAAAGCACTCGCTGACGTTCAAGGTGCATATCCTATGCTGTGTAGTCAGTTTGCGTCGCATAATGCAAAGGGTCTCAGCTTTATCAACAGGGAAGAGGATCTAGGAATAGAGGGTCTTAGAAAGTCAAAGCTTTCTTATAATCCTGCTTTTCTTTTGAATAAAAATGTAATTACTTTCAGATGATCGAAAGGAGTCATTTGTTATGGTTTATGTATTTCTTGCCAATGGTTTTGAGGAAATGGAGGCTCTTGCCCCTGTGGATCTGCTCAGACGAGCAGGCGTTGAAGTTTTTACTGTAGGTGTAGGCTCTGATATGATAGTCAGCTCACACAACATTCCTATCAAGACCGATACAACAGTGGATAAGATAGTTCTTAATGACGAGCTCGAAATGATAGTTCTCCCAGGTGGTATGCCGGGTACTTTAAATCTTGAAGCAAGCCCTGATGTGCTTGGTGCAGTTGATTACTGTGCTGATAATAACAGATACATTGCCGCGATATGTGCCGCTCCGTCCATAATCGGTCATAAGGGTCTTCTTGACGGCAGATATGCAACTTGTTTTCCAGGCTATGAGAAAGATCTTAAAGGTGCGATACATTCTGCCAGACTTGTGGCTGTTGACGGTAAGTTCATCACTGCAAAGGGCGCAGGCTGCAGCATGAAGTTTGCACTCAAGCTTGTAGAGCTTCTTGTTTCAAAAGAAAAGGCAGAAGCCCTTGAATCAGGTATGCAGAGCAAATGACAGATAAAAAAGCTTTAAGAAAGCATTTCAAAGAGATACGTCTTAGTATGTCTGCGGAAGAAAGAAAACAGGCAGATGTGGCTGTTCAGCAAGCTTTCCTTGACAGCGAGGAGTATAAAAGCTGCACAACTGTGCTTGCATATGTTTCCTCTGATATTGAAGTGTCTACGGCGGAGATAGTAAGAAAGGCGCTAAAGAGCAAGATAGTGCTATGCCCGAGATGTGAAAAAAACGGCAATATTATGTATTTTTACAGAATAAACAGCACCTATGATCTCAAAGAGGGTAGGTTTGGCATTTTTGAGCCTGATGAAAGTTGTGAGAAATACTGCGTTTTTGACAACGCATTGTGTATCGTACCTGCGCTTTCGTATGATAAAGACGGATACAGGCTTGGCTTTGGTATGGGCTTTTATGACAGATTTTTGGCTGATTATAATGGCATGAAGCTAGGTTTATGTTACGATAACTGTATGTCAGAAAGCTTTTGTCATGACGGCTATGATATCTCTGTAGACAAGGTATTTACTGATAAGGATATATATACTATAAACACAAAGGAAAGGAAGTAAATAATGGACGATCTGAATTTTAATGTTGACGATATAATAAATGATGTCAACGCCAAGATAAAGTCTGCCGAGAAAAATGAAGCGGACGAAGAAAGCGTTGAAGCAGAGCCTATCGCTGACACTGAGAACAGTTCCGAAGCCTGTGAACAGGCAGACAATACTGACGAGAAACCACAGGAAACTCCAGAAGCGCCCGATGACAAGCCTGAACCTATCCTAGCTTTTCACGAGGACAAGTCAGAGGAAGACAAAAGCGAGGAAGACGAGGATAAAGAGCCTGAGAAGCCCGAAAAGCAAGAAAAAAAGTCAAAAAGTAGCAAGAAGAAAAAGAAAAAAAGAAGGAAAAGCAAGGTGAATAATTCTGTGTTTGGCGGAATTATACTTGTTATAGTAATTCTTACAGTTTCTTTAGTGCTTGCAGTGGGCGGCATTTCTATTGGCATGGAGTATTATGGTATCGGAAAAACTGACGAGGATATCAGATTTAATATCCCTGCAGGCTCAACAAACAGTGAGATAGCTGATATACTTGTAAATGAGGGAGTTATAAAGAACAAAAAGCTGTTTATGCTTGCTTTGAAATTTGAAAAGCCCGCAGCTATATATCCTGGTGATATCACACTTCAGCCATCAAGCGGATATTCTGAAATAATCGAAAAACTTTCACAAATGAGAGAGTCATACAAGACTGTAAGCATTACATTCACAGAGGGAGAAAATCTTCTTGACATAGCTAAAAAGCTTGAAGATAATGAGGTCTGCACTGCTGACGACTTCCTGTTTGAATTCAATAAAAATCAAGGCTTTGACTTTGAAAATGATGTTGATGATAACGGCGATATGTTCTATCGCATGGAAGGCTATTTCTATCCTGATACATATGAGTTTTATGTGAATGACAGCGCAGGAAACGTTACCAAGAAGCTTAGAGAGCAGTTTGAAAAGAAATACAAAACTGTCAAAGCTAAGATCAAAAAATCCGGTATGTCACTTAACGAAGTTATGACCCTTGCTTCTATCGTTCAGCTTGAAGCCGCTTCTGAGGACGAAATGCCAAAGGTAGCTTCGGTATTTCTGAACAGACTTGATGACCCTGACACCTATCCTATGCTCCAGTCTGATACAACAACAAATTATATTAAGAATGTCATAAAGACTGAGGCTGACAACACAGCTTCTATTGAGCATTATACCGAGTGTTATGATACCTATAAGTGCAAGGGCTTGCCGGCAGGACCAATATGCAACCCTGGTATGGCTGCAATAAACGCTGTTCTTGAGCCTAAGAAGACTGATTACTATTACTTCTGTAATAATCTTAAGACGGGCGAAACATTCTATGCAAAGACACTTGACGAGCATGAGGAAAATCTTGTTAAGGCTGGACTTGCAAAGAAAAAGTAATAAAGGATTGAAATTTTAATGACTGAAAATAATTTGCTTGAAGTTCTTGCTCCTGTGGGAGATATGGAACGTCTGTATGCGGCGCTGGATTTTGGTGCTGATGCAGTTTATCTTGGAGGTACGGCTTTCGGAATGAGAGCCGCCTCTGCAAGCTTTGACGCTGAGCTTTTGAAAAAAGCCTGTGACGAGGCTCACAGCAGGGGTAAGCGTGTGTATCTGACCTGCAATACGCTTCCACATAATGACGAGATAGTGCATTTAGAGCAGTTTGTGAATGACGCTCTTGCGGCAGGCGTTGACGCTATGATAGCCAACGATATCGGTGTTTTCTCACTGATAAAAAAATATGCACCTGATATGGAGATCCATGTTTCCACACAGGCTGGTATAGTAAATTATGTTACTGCAAATGAATTTTATAACATGGGTGCTAAGAGGGTAGTGCTTGCAAGAGAGCTTTCTCTCGAGGAGATCGCCGAAATAAGAGCAAAGACCCCTAAAGATCTTGAAATTGAGTGCTTTGTACATGGTGCAATGTGCGTAAGTTTTTCAGGCAGATGTTTGCTTTCCCAGTACCTTGTAAACCGTGACGCAAATCGTGGCGAGTGCGCACAGCCTTGCCGCTGGGGATACCACCTTATGGAAGAAAAGCGCACCAATGAGTTTTATCCTGTTTTTGAGGACGAAAAAGGAACTTATATCCTCAACGCCAAGGATATGTGTATGCTCAACCACATTGATAAGCTTGCAGAGGCAGGCGTGAACAGCTTTAAGATCGAGGGCAGAGCTAAATCTTCGTATTATGTGTCCGTTATCACAAATGCCTACAGAAAGGCCATGGATATCTATAAGTCTGATCCGGAGCATTTTGAGTTGCCACAGTGGCTTAAGGACGAAGTTTTCAAGGTAAGCCACAGAGCATACTGTACAGGATTTTTCTTTGGTCACCCAAAGGAGAGCCAGTATTACGAAAATGGTGGGTATATTCGTGAATATGATGTTGTGGCTGTGGTTGACGGTTGTAGCGGTGGAAGAATATACTGTACTCAAAAAAACAAATTCAACAAGGGCGACGAGATTGAAGTGCTTTCACCTGTGGGTAGCCCTGTGAAGTTCACCGTGGAGGAAATGTTTGATGAATACGACAACTCCATAGATACTGCAAATCATGCAGCTATGAAGATGTCGATAAGATCAGATCTGACATTCCCAGAACATTCTATAATTCGTATGAAAAAATAGCAAAAAAGCCATGTGATTTTCCTCACATGGCTTTTTGTTTACTTCTTTTTCTTTTCAATTTCTTCAGACAATGGATTCGACTCCATGGCCTTTTTGATGTTTTCATCAGATAAATGGGTGTATATCTCAGTGGTCGCAATGCTTTTGTGACCGAGTATATCTTTCAGTACAAGAGTATCTACACCGCCGTGTTGGTACATTAGGGTTGCGGCTGTATGCCTGAGCTTGTGGGTGGTAATACCCAAATTGCTAAGGCCTGCACGCTGGAGCTGTTCATCTACTATTTGTTGAACACGTCGCTTATTTATCCTTGTTTTGTTAGCTGATAAAAAAATGGCAGTTTGTTCCACGTGAGGGCGGGTAGTGTCAATATACTCATCAAGTGCAGAAACACAAGCGTCGTTAAGATAAATAATGCGCTCCTTGCGGCCTTTGCCGAGGACACGCAGAGTTCTGTTATCTCGGCTGTAATCGCTTAAATTCAAGCCCACAAGCTCGCTCAGACGCATACCGCAGTTAAGGAACAGAGTAATGATACAATAATCACGCACCTGATTTTTAGAGTCGATATTACGCAGAAGCTCAAGGCTTTGTTCAAGGGACAGATATTTAGGCAAGGCTTGATTTATATGTGGTAATTCAAGATCATCAAGCGGATTGTTTGAAATGAGCTTGGCTTTTTTGCAAAGATAAACATAGAATTGTTTCAAAGCTGAACATTTTCTTGCACGGGTCTTTGTGGAATTATTGCGCTCATCTTTGAGATACTTTAAATAAACATAAGCATCGTTTAGTGAAAAGCATTCGAGCCATTCTATTGGCGTTTCTTTTATTTTTATTTTATTGAAAGGCGTTTCGGCTGGAACTGCATGGTGCTTGACATTAAGATATCGCAGAAATGTTCGGATATCAATAAAATAAGCTTCTTCAGTGCGGTCAGAACGGTCTTTGACAACTTTCATGTTAGTTAGAAAATCGTCAAGATAATATGGGCAATCATCTACATATGCTTGTTTCATTTATATCTATTCTCCTTATTTATCGCTTCTCTAAGTTTCACTAAATTTCTATTTAGTGAAATTAAAAGTCAATATTAGTATTATATCATTAAAAGACCTGTTTGTCAATCTATTCTCTTACAACTTCATAAATCTGCAACTTGCAACCAGGAAAAAGAATTGAATGACTTTTGCAAATTTTTTTTGCTTCGAGCAAATCATATGCAGAACCAATTTCAATTTCATGATATGAATCAGTAACATCAAAAACTAAATAAAATTTATCACCTAAATCAACGTGTTTAATAATATCACCCTTTTGCATAATTACACCCCCTTTTTCATTTCTAATTGATAAATACGACGCCAAAAATCAAAGTATTCGACATCAGTAACTAAACCAACAGACTTAAAAGCAGACAAGAAGCCAAGAGCTTCGGTAAAAGTAATCTCATCAGAAGCAAGAAGTGAAATTTGTTCAACCATGCATTCATTTGCGGTTTTCTTCATTTCAGTAAGAGTCATTTTAATCAACCTTTCTGCGGTTTGTGGATTATCCGCTTTCCTTTTGTCTATATACATTATAACATATTACGTAATACATTTCAATAGACAAAATAAACAAAATATTGCGTAATATTTTAGGGACATTGTATATTGAGTAATACACTTAAGAGTGATATAATAAAAAGCGAAAAGGTGGTGATAATATGGCTCAAAGAAAATTTCCAAAAGGAACAGAAAAAAAACATCAAATAAAAAGGCAAAATGAATTTATAGCAGAAAAATATGATAGGTTTACATTAACTTTTCCAAAAGGAATGAAAGAGAAATATAAAGAATATGCCGAAAACAAGGGAATAAGCCTTAACGGCTATATTAATGAACTCATTAGAAAAGACATGGAACAGGAAGATTAAAATCTTCCTGTTTTCCTTTTTACAACAGTTCTTGAAACCTCGAGCCTAGCTCCTTTAAGATGATCCATAAGATATAAACCTTTATCATAAGTAACATCACGAAAAATAATATCTTCATACAAGACATTATACAAGGTGACAAGCTCCTGCCCAGCTCGAACCCTGCGGACACGATAACGAGATTTTTTAAGATAGTGATTGAAAAAATCACATTCAAACCGTGGGCGTATTCCTCGGCGGTCTTCATTGCAGAAACAGCACGCACCGCCGACACGGCGTTGCCACGGACAGGAACGGCTATTACATACAGTGCAAATACAGTAATAGCATTTAGGGTGATGCCAGCGTATCAGAATTATCACCCCCTATAGGATTATACAAATCAGGCAGACGAGACAGAACAGAAGCTATATCATCACAATTTTCACAAATTTTTTCAAATTGAGATAGGTCACAAGACATCAAGCCCATACGCTCAAGATAATCAAGGCGGTTAAGCAAGTCCATTTCTGGAATAAGATTATCCTGAGAATCAAGTTCTTGTTTGAGTTTAATATATTTAGGGTTTCTCTTTGAGCAGTCCTTGAATATGTCTTTAACTGCTTGTGTAACGCCTACGGCTTGAATATATGTGGCGGTTGCACCGCCGAATTTTTTTGTTGTTGTTTGTTTCAATTTGTAGAGGTTATACTCTTCGTCTTTATTCTCGAATAGCTTTATTTTCTCGGCTTTGCCGATAAATTTCTTGTACCACTCTTGGAGACCCCACCGGCGATTGTTTGTGTCGCTCTCTTCCGGTTCTACGAACCGGAGATAGTTATATATAACACCGGCGAATACTTCGCCGATGTTATAATCATTTTCAATATACTTTCTCACAAAGGTACAAGCACGATCATCACGCAGTTGTATTTCCCACCTTACCCAGTGAGAAAGGTCTGAGCGGTTACGTTCTTCTTTCTTGTCATAAATACGAAACATAAGATTAGACTTTTTTGAGCCAAAATAAACAGTACGTTCTTTTTTTGCATTAAGTATGCCAAGCTCCCAAAAGCCACGACGAAAAGTAGTTATCATATGCTCACGCTGTAGAGATTCAGAATAAATAATATCCATATCAAGAATATTATCAAAATCATCATAAGAAACATCAAGACGTGAAATATGATAATCATCACAAGAAACTAAAAGAGCAAGTAAGCTATTCCAATCACAGTTAGAAGAATGTGTTTCATAAGCACGACAACCAGAGCCAGACATATTAACATATGTAGTATCTTTATGGTACTCACCGCCCCAACTCTGAGGCACTCCCCAACATATTGTAATACCATTGAAATAGATAGAATGAGTATAACCATTAAAAGAACGTTCAAGTTCTATCCACTGGACATGAGATAAACCAAGAATAGCCTTTAGATCATCGACACCATCAGAAAGAGAGGTAAAAGAAAGCCAGTCAAAAATAATAGAATTATGATTTTCAGACATATCAATTACCTCCCTTTTTATTTCTTATTATTCATGACTTGCGCACCAT
>ERZ773235.1168-NODE-1168-length-28641-cov-11.114147_pt1 | contig 28641 bp, 25 predicted proteins | sample MGYA00580522_ERZ773235 | MGnify/ENA primary metagenome ERZ773235 (study PRJEB29015, sample SAMEA2737797) | human gut metagenome | biome: human gut; feature: human-associated habitat; material: faeces | place: China | collected 2012 ...
GCTGATGATGGTAGCTTTCAATATTTGGGGAATGAAATCCTTGATGATGGAATTATGCATATACCAGATTACCAATACCGTATTAAAGAATGATTTGATAATACTGGTGTTTTATGGTATTTTTACAGATATGAAGAAAGGAGACTTACATGAAATATATTTATAAAATCACGGGAAAAGTAAGTTTAATACTATATATATTTATGTTGTATCAATTCTGGCATCTATGTCAATATGGTGGCTTGAGAAGGCATATACCGATGTTGGCGTTAGGTATAATAGGATTGGTTGGCACAGTGGTTCTCTGGCTGATTTCGAAAAGGCATAATCAAGAAGTTAATTCAGGAGATAATGGAAATAAGAAACTTTTCTATACGGAAATGATACTCCTTATAGCAGCAACTTTATTCTTTGGTGGACGTATCGTTTATTCTGCAGTTCCGTATCACGGGGCACTGTCTTGGAAACTTGATGAGTGGATGCGTAAAAAAGAAGTAGAACTGGAGCATAATAATCTTTTTGAGGATGGTGTAGAAGGGATTCTGATGGATTTGGATGAAGCATTGCAACTGCCGGAAGAACTCTATATTGCAAATAAATATCAGGTGTCATTTGATGAAAACGGAACGATTCAAAGGATTTATGCATTCATATATGGAAAAAATGAGGCTGGAGAGAAAAAAACGTATCTTATTGATTATGACGCAGACAGCAGTAATGATATGACTGTTTGGATAGATGGTAATGTGAATGGAGAATATAGTGACGATATGCGTTTGTCTCCAATGATTGAAATTTTGAACAATTCAGACTGGACGAGTCAGGTAGAGGCGTGGGCTGAAACATTTGAAGAGCAGCAGATTTATGAACTACTCTATATGGGGCGAAGATCTTTTAGTTCAGAGGAAGGCTTACAATATATTTCGGGAGATGCAGATGGTGATGGAACTGAAACAGGAACCGGCAATTTTACTCAGCTTAGAAGCGGTGGAGAAATTGTTGGGTTTGAGGTATCTTTGCATATTCCTGATTTAAATAGTGTCACACCTGTTCGATATATTATGGAGCCTGAGTACGTCAGTCAACAAGAATTGAAGCAGGAGAATACGATGCAGCAGGTGGAGGATGCTAAAGATACAGAAAGTTGGACTGTGGATCAAAGTGATGGAACTATGTATTTCTTTTTAGATGAAAATAATGGATGGCGTTTGGTGATAACGGATGCAGCTGCCGGAAGCAGATTTTATGTAATGGAAAAGACAATGGATGGTGGTTCTACTTGGGAATGCATAAATGATGATCCGTTCAGTGGACAATTGGGAGTTGCAGAAGGTTTAATATTTTATGATGAGAACTTTGGGGTTGCAGGAATTACAGGCGCATCCCAGTCCTATTCCCGCTTATATGTCACTCGCGATGGCGGAAGGGCCTTTGAAGAAATGAAACTTCCAATGGATCTTGTTTCAGAATTACCACAAATCGCTATCGATTGCGGATTTACGGTGGAGGATTTTGATTACCTGAATATGCCTGAAAAAGAGGACGACACATTGACGATAACGGTTACCACAGATGCAGCGGAGAAAGATGGGATTGTATTTCAGTCAACTGATTATGGAGCGACATGGGAATACAAAGGGCTTGTTCAGATAGCGAATTAAGAAAAATCGGGTAAAAGTCAGAGATTGACCTTTACCCGATTCTTTATTTCCAGATATTCATGACAGACAAGATAGACATGGTTATTTCAGTTGCGTTGCCTCCGGTAGCATCGCTGTCTGCACCAATGTTGGTAGCAAAAAAGTATGTATTATCTGCAGTTTCGATATAACCGATAAACCATCCGTTCACATCCTGGCCATCCACACGTCCGGTTCCGGTCTTTCCGTAGAATGTTCCGGCATCGGAAGAAGAAAGGCAGATGGAATCTTTTACTGCATTGATGTTTTCAGGAGCAAATCCAAAGTTGTTATTCTGCAGCTGGGTTAAAAGTTCGACTTGCTCTATTGGAGAAATTTTCAAGGAAGACTCCATCCAATAGGTGGAGAAATCACCGCTCATGTTCTTATTTCCATATCCGATTTCCTTGATATAATCGTAAACGGAAGTAGTACCAAGTTGTTCGTCCACTGATTGGAAGTACCAGTTCACAGATGAAGCCATAGCAGACTGCAAGGTCTGATCAGCGTTCCATGCTTCAAACGGATAGTTTTCTCCATTCCATGCAATAAAAGAATCCTGTGGTGTAATGACACCTTCTTCCAATCCAAATAAAGCATCATATATCTTGTAAGTGGAATCCGGCGCAACTCGTAGCGTAGCATGTTCTATATCATGTATGCTCCAGACATCATTTCTAAGATCGTATAAAACAAAGCTTCCTTCGTATTTTCCAAAGTATTTAGAAAAATCTACATATGAAATATTTTCTGAGGAAGATTTCCATTGGTAGCGACTTTCGTCCGCTGCATATGTAGAAATAAAAGGTGTAAGTCCCATTATTAGAACTGTGGTCAGTATAAAAGCAGTCATGCCTTTTAATTTCTTGCAAAACGTTGGTTTCTCATAAGAGGCAATGTTGATAATGCGCCGCTTCATTTGTTTCATGTTTCCGCTAAGGTTGGCGGCAAAAGGAAAAGGAGAAAAGGAGACCTTTTCTATAAAGTTGATCAGCGTATTTCCGTAATTCTCATAATCGTCCTCTTCAAGCATTTTTAGAACAGAAGTGTCACAGGCAACTTCTCTGTCATTACGCATTTCTCTTAGTGCAAACCAGACAAAGGGGTTAAACCAATAAAGCACTCCGGCAAAGTTCATAAGATAATTGGCAATAGCATCTTTATGTCTGTAGTGTTGCAGTTCATGCAATAGCATATATCTCATATCAGATTCATGATAATCTGAGATTAAATGAATTGGCAGATAAATACATGGCTTCAAAAATCCTACGATAATAGGTGATTTCAAAAAAGCGGTACTGTAGATAGGGATATTTCTGTGAATTCCCATTTCCTCCAAACATCGATAATATAGTCTGCGTACTTCTGGGTTCTGAAGGGGAAGTGCAGATTTCTCCAAATTGCGTAGGCGGAGTGAGGATTTGATTACTAATATGATCATTGCAAAAATGCCTACAATCCATATCCCCAATAATATGTATCCGGCAATGGATGGTGTCTCGCTATTTACAGAAAGTGCGAAATCATTCATCCAGTCTGTATTTCCGATTGGATGAATTCCAACAGCTTCTCCCATAGCAGTTGCGGTACTAGAAGCAGGAGAGCTTCTTAAGCTACCAAGCCACGAGAAGATTTGTGGAAATCCGATGAGACGGAACGGTATAAAGGGAACTGTCAGCAACCCAAGAAGCAGGAACCACAGATTATACTGCATCCGGCTGGACAGGTTGTTTTTGAATATCCGCTTGGCTATCAAAAGAATTCCGATGATACCGCTGATAAATACATTGCATATTAAAAAGAGTATCATGAAATTAGCCATGTTAATCGCCTCCTTTTTTGGAACTCTTGGAAAGAAGGGAGCGAAGTGTTTCAATTTCTGTTTCAGACAGTTTATCGTTTTCTATGTATGCAGATAGCATAGAGGTAATGTCACCATTATAGTAGCGATTCAAGAAAGAATTACTTTCTTGACTAATATATTCACACTCTTTTACTAACGGTGTGTAAACAAAAACACGACTTTGTTTTTCATAAGTGAGAACACCCTTGGTCACAAGACGCTTAATGAGCGTTTGGATAGTTTTGGGACTCCAGTTTGTTGTCTGTAGTAATTTTTCTGTTATTTCATTGGTGTTAATGGGGGCATATTTCCATACAATTTTCATAACTTCAAATTCTGCTTCCGAAATTTGTGGTAAATTCTTCATGTAAATCACTCCTTAAATCTTACGCCTGTAATAAGAGTAGTATATTCTGTATTTGTTGAAATGTCAATTTTGGAAAATAGTTGACTGTAAATCTTACCTATGTAATAATTAAATTATTACATAGGTAAGATTTAAGAAGGTGGAAAGTTATGGGTAAAATGTTGTTGTTGTCATTTGAAAATAGTGAAGATGATGTTATTAGTGAGATATTAAGCATATTAGAAAATAAGTAAATGAAAATATGTGAAAATAGAAACATAAAAAAATGCTTAGAATTTCAGGGATTAACAATAAATGCTGAAAAACGGTTGGCGGTAAAAGGAAACAAAGAAATAGAATTTACTTTTATAGAATTTGAGATTCTTTTACTGTTAGCGCAAAATGCTGGAATGGTATTTAGCAAGGAGAAAATATATAATATTGTTTGGAAAGAGCCATATTTTGGTGATTATAATATTGTCATGAGCCATATCCGCAACCTGCGTGAGAAAATAGAAGATAATCCGAGTAAACCGATTTATATACAGACTGTATGGGGAGTAGGGTATCGCTTTAATAAAAATTTAAACAGTTAATAACAACAATTACGTTTGTGACCTTACTATTAGTGGTTTGTTTTTACACAGATGTGATTGTATTCCCAATTAAAATTATGTCGCTGAGATAACACGCGGTGGAAAGGGCAAAGAGATAAAATCTATTCCGATATATGCTGTAGGGAGTAGATTTCCGTATAATTAGAGTATTTTGTACTTTTTGTGATGATGACACCTTCCTTTAATGACTGATTTGAGTTTATAAATATTTTATTTAGCAATAGAAAATGACTTTCAAGAATTTACACTACCTTAACGTGAATACTTGTTGACTTCTGGATATGTTCATGATATGTTCGTTTTAAGAGCTTGAGACGGAATTTTATTATAATTCAGAGAGGAATGATGCCATTGAAGAGTGAAAACTAATATTTTAAGCAACTGTTTCATTATGAACTTTTTAGATGGCAAGGTAGTTTACACCGTGCCTTTATAAAATTGTAAGAGGTAAGAATGAAAAAAATAAGATATTTTATAGTGTCAACAATTGTATTATGTATGATTTTTGCTTCAACAATAGTTACTTATGCGGCAGATCCTTATTTGTCCTTTGGCTCAAAAACAGGGAATGTAAATGTGAAAAAATATGCTGATAAATATAATGATACATGGGTTTCGGTTATTGATAATGGAATATCCGCATGGAATAATTCTAGTGCAAATGTATCAATTTCAAAATCCTCATCTAGCAAAAATTTTATTGAAGCAGCACGATATGATGATACATGGTATGGACTAACCTCACAAACATATAACTCAAGTACTGGATATACAACAAAATTTACAATAAAGGTTAATGCTAGAACCATAAGTGCGGATGCAACAAACTTTAATAATTTTGCTAAAAGTACAGTTACGCATGAATTTGGACACGTTTTTTGGCTATGTGATAATCCAAATACATCAAAATCATCAATTATGAAATATAGCAGAAACAGAAATGGTATGACAGCACCACAAACATTTGATGTTGACAATGTTAATGCGAAATATGATTAATAATCTTAATATTAAATATGGAGGATGATGATATGAAAAAAAGAGCATTTATGCTAGTTGGCATATTATTGATTTCAATTGTTATGAGTGCTTGTAGTTCAAATTCAAAATCCACAACAAATGAAAATGAAATTACTATTATTCAAGCGGAATATCCTGTATATGATACTGCGGAAGAAATTGTTGATGCTTCAGATTTAGTTTTTAGTGGTACAGTTACGGAAATTAATTATGAATCACTGAATGTTAAATCAGAAACAGGAGCCGATTCTGAAACTGGATTAGTTGAAGCTACAGAAATTCCATATACAATTTTTGATATTAGTATTGAAAAGGTGTATAAAGGAAATGTAGAATCAAGTTCAATTTCAATAAAACGACCAGGTGGAAAGATAGATGGTCAATTTTTTGTTGTAGAAGGTGCTTCAACAATCGAAGTGGGAGAAACATATCTGTTTATTACACAAACATATGAAAATGCTTATCCTAGTCTGTTAAATGTGACGCAAGCCTCATTCGATATGAGCAAACCTGAAGTTTTAAATAGTGAACAAGGCAATGAGAGAATCACTTTATCCGAAGTTTTAGAATATTTGGATTCAATCAATTAGAAGGTAAGATTAGAATAGCTCAGTTGTTGATAATTGTACCAATTTATGCTGATAGGGTAATCAAGAGGACGATAGTTCAGAGAACTATCGTTCTTTTGATTTTGTAATATGCCAGTTTTATGTTATTATATTTGTAATGTTATAGAAAAGTTATATATGAAAAAGAACATAAAGTTATAAATAAAAATAGAACAATACGGAGAAAATCATGGCACAGAATAATTCAACAAATCTCGTGGCGGCAGCGGTCACAACGGCTGTGTTTATGGCGAAGTTTAATGGGATATTGGAGAAGAAGAGATAAGAGTTTGGAATAAAATTGTGGAGGTGAACACTTTGAGAGCTTTGGCAGAGGTTATAAATAACGAAAAAAGACAACAGGGTTTATGGTTGATGGCAGCTATGTAAAATATTATGATGCATTGCAGAATATTGATCTCATTGATAATCTTGTGGTTACGGAAGATGGCGTTATAAGATCTACTGATAAAACTTTAGATAAAATTGATGTAAGCGAAGTAAATAAGTCACGTTACGATGCGATGTGTAAAGAAAGTCCACTATTAAGAGACATCTGTGTAGAGTTTGAAGAGTGGAGAGATAAGTGGAGTGATTGGAAAACCTAACAGGCTCTATTTGAAGAAAGTGTTTTGAAAGATATCCACATAAGAAAAAATCAAAGCACATAAGACGTAAAAATCACAGTCAGGAATTTTGATTTTACGATTACAGAGTTTTTATTTCTACAGGTTTGGAACTGAAAAAATCAAAATCTAATAAGACTAATATTAACAATACTAATTTTAATAATATCTATCTTATCCTATCTGAACGAAAGAACAGTATCTTGGATAGGATATGATGGATAACAATGGCAGAAAGGATTTCAATTATGATTAAAAATAAGGTAGTTATATATAAAAGAAAGAGATGCATGGAGTGATTTGGCGAATTTCATTGGAGAAATGGTAGCAAAGTATGCAGACGCAATGGAACTGGACAAATTACCGAATCCTGATAATTATCTTCGCATGAAGAGAATAAAACAGTTGTACAAGGAATTATATAAAACGGAAAATATTGAGAAATTCAGAAGTATTATCATTCCTATTGAAAGAAATGCTGCGGCATGATAAAATGACCGTATAAACGGAAAATAAATCGATAAATACGGATATGAAATATAACGGAGGAACACACATGATTATCAGTGAAAGAATTTTTTGTGTGATGGAGCAGAAGAACATAACGCAGTTGGAACTCTCAAGAAGGACCGGGATTGCAACAAGTAACATCAGTGACTGGAAGAAGAAAAAGACGAATCCCAAAGCGGACTGTCTGTTGTCTATATGTGATGCATTGGAGATTACTCCCGAACAGCTTTTGACTGGAAAAGGAATTGATCCGGAATATAAAGATGCAGATATGGATTATGAAGTTACCAGGTCGGATATTAAGATTTTAAAGCAGATTCACAGCCTTGGAGATGCGCAGTATAAAAGATTGATGGCGTATATGAAAGCCTTGCAGAAGTTGGAACAGATGGAGAACATGGTGGAGGAATAGAGATGGCAAATAAAATAGTTAGGGAAATTATTCACGCAAAAGGAATTGATATTGGGATTTACACGAAAGATTTTGAAAATGAATATATTTCGTTGACAGATATTGCAAAATATAGAAATAATAATGATCCCAGATTTGTCATTCAGAACTGGATGCGAAACAGAAATACAGTTGAGTTTTTGGCTGTTTGGGAAGAACTTCATAATCCAGATTTTAACCGTGTGCAATTCGAGGCGGTTAGAAGTGAGGCAGGATTAAACAGGTTTGTTATGACGCCAACCAAATGGATTGAACAGACCAATGCTATTGGAATAGTGTCAAAAGCAGGCAGATATGGTGGAGGAACTTATGCACATAGCGATATTGCAATGGCATTTGCTACATGGATTTCTCCGGAATTTCAACTGTATATTATGAAAGATTACCGCAGGTTAAAACAAGATGAAAATAGTCGATTTTCATTGGACTGGAACTTGAACAGGGCTTTATCAAAGGTGAACTACCGTATTCACACAGATGCGGTGAAGGAAAATTTGATTCCACCAGAACTAACACCGGAACAGATTGCCTATACATATGCCAGTGAAGCAGATCTTTTAAATGTTGCTTTATTTGGTCAGACTGCAAAGCAATGGAAAAATAATAATCCGGGTAAAAAGGAGAATGTGCGTGATGATGCAAATTTAAATCAGTTGTTGGTGTTGGCAAATATGCAAAGTTATAATGCTATTTTAATTGAGCAGGGGAAATCTCAATCAGAAAGACTTATATTGCTTAGAAATTTGGCAATCAGGCAGATGGATACATTAGTCAGTATCAATCTGTCGGCAGTTTCGGCACTTCCTGGAGGTGATCAAGTCTATTAAGAAACGCAAGGATGGAAGTAACTATAAGGATTTTTATTATTATGGCTGCAAACACAGAAATATGACTAGAGGTCATAAGTGTGATTACAAAAAACAGGTGCATGAAGAAATGCTGGATGCTTCTGTTGCAGAGGTGATTAGTAAACTGGTTAGTAATCCTAAATTTTCGGATTTAATCCGCAACAAAATAAATATGGAAGTAGATGCTAGTGCATTAGATCAGGAAATAGAAAATTATAAAATACAATTAAGAAAGCTATATCATAATAAAGATACTATTTTATCAGATATGGATTCTCTTGATTATGAGGATAAGCATTATCAGCGAAGAAAAACAGATTTAGAGAACCATTTGTACAAGACTTATGATAAAACAGATGATGCAGAGGAACTGCTGGTATCTGCAAAGGCTAAGAAACGTTCTCTGCTGGCAGATAAGATTACAGGTGATAACATTTACAAGGCACTCGTGTTCTTTGATAAATTGTATGCTCAAATGAACGAAGCAGAGAAACGGGAGTTCCTGTCGCAGTTAGTGGATAATGTGCAGATTTACGAAGAACGCAAAGAGAATGGTCAGTGGCTGAAATCTATAGAATTTAAGTTGCCAATTATAGAAAAAGAGTTTACACTAAGTTTGGACAATGATACACAAAATGAGACAATAGTTGCACTACATCGGACAGATTTGTAAGAATCCTTGATTTTAGGCACTTTGAGAGGTTTTTCAGGTTTGACCAGAGTGACCGAAAAACGTACAAAAAGGCAATTTTCGATGGGGTAAATGTGTCGGTTGTATTGGATAGCGGCTTCGGAAACACATCAAAGGAAAAGTAATATTTTTATCATTCAATAGAATAAAAGAAACGTGAAAGACCGTTCATTTTCAAGAAAATTGAAAGTGAGCAGTCTTTCTTTGTATCTGAAAGTCATCGTATCAAATGGATTTCAGAATAGATGAATTCGATGTATTCGAGAAAGGCGATATTATGGAGACAATCCGGAACGTGGAGATAAATCAGTTGCATGATTTTAAGAATCATCCGTTTAAGGTAGAGGTAAATACGGAATTATGTGAGCTGATGAAAAGTATTGAGAAAGAAGGTGTGCGTGTGCCACTTCTTGTAAGGACAAATCCCTATGGAGATGGGTATGAGGTGATATCCGGTCACAGGCGAAAGGAAGCTGCTATATGGGCAGGAGAGACGAAGATTCCGGTTGTGATAAGAGAATTGGATGATGATCAGGCAGTTGTGGCAATGGTTGACTCTAACCTGCATAGAGAGAATCTCAAACCTAGCGAGAAAGCATTTGCATATAAGATGAAGTTAGATGCAATGAAACATCAGGGTAAGCACCTTGACAGTGTGACTTTGGCTCAAGTTGGACCAAAATTTATAGATGGAAGTCCGCTAAATGAGAAGGGCAATAATACAAGTACAATAAATAGTAATGAATTACTTGCAAGACAGGTGGGAGAGAGTGTGGTACAGATAAAACGATATATAAGGCTTACAAAGCTTATCCCAAAGATACTTGATATGGTTGATGATGGGAAGATTGCATTCACGATTGCAGTAGAACTGTCTTATCTGTCAGAGGATGAGCAGTATGAGCTTCATGCAGTTATGGATTTAGAGCAGTGCACACCATCATTGTCGCAGGCAAACAGGATAAAACGTATAAGTCAGAGCGGAAAGCTGGATATGGATGCAATCTATCCAATATTGGAAGAGAAAAAACCGAACCAGCGGGAACAGATTAAGAATCGTGCCAGTACACTTGAGGAGTATTTCCCAGATGATTTTGCACCAAAGCAGAAGGTGGAACTTATAGAGAGGCTCGTAAAAGAGTGGCATGAAAAACAGATAGATATCAGATTGGCGAGGAAAGGAATAAAAACAGATATATGGATAGAAACTATGTAGAGAAGAAAAGATAAAAGAAGATAAAATATTTGGTGATGGAGTGAAATCCCTCATCCTTTTTTGCGTTGATAAATGTAGAACTAGTTAATTAATAATCATAACATTATTTTGCTTGCAAGTGTTCCGATAAAAGAATATACTTATAGTAGACTAATTGTATCGTTTGGAGGAAAATCATGGATTACATAACAACGGTAGAAATGTCAAAAAAATGGGGGATTTCATCAAGAAGAATTTCCCTTTTGTGTAGTCAGGGCAGAGTGCCTGGTGCAGAGAAAAAAGGGAAAACATGGCTGTTACCAAAGGATGCGGTAAAGCCGATTGATCCTCGTAAGAAGAATTAGATGACGTATTGGAGGTGAAAGGCGCTTATGGGAAGACCAGAAGATTCCAGAGTAAAGATTCCGGCACTTGTACATTTTACAAGGCTTGGATATACCTATATGTCAATTAAAGATAAAGAACGTAACATAGACTATGATGGTGATACTAATATTTTTTATAGTCAGTTTTTGTCTGCAATTAATAGAATTAATCAAACAGAATTAACACTTGCGGATGCAAAGAAAATTATCGGAGAACTAAAGATTAAATTAGATAATGATGATCTTGGAAAATCATTTTTTCAGATATTGCAATCAGATATTAATGGAATAAAGTTGATTAATTTTAATGATATAAGCGGAACACAGAATGACTATACAGTAGTAACTGAATTACCCTATGAAAATGGTGATGATAATTTTCGCCCAGATATTGTTGTGCTGGTTAATGGAATGCCATTATCATTTATAGAGGTCAAGCGTCATAATAACCGTGAGGGAATTCTGACAGAACGAAGTCGTATGGAGAGAAGGTTTGGAAATAAGATTTATCGACGGTTTGTTGGAATGACTCAGTTTACAGTGTTTTCTAATAATAATGAATATGATGACTCTGATATTGAACCAATTCAAGGAGCTTTTTATGCTTCCAGCAGCTATAAAAGAATGTTTTTTAGCAAGTTTCGTGAGCAGAGAGCAGAGGAATTAGGGGCAAAAATGCAAGCAATTAATCCAGAGGAGGAAGCTTTTATTTTAAGTGATACAAATCTGATTTCTATTAAAGGAACTCCAGAGTATGCTTCTTCCTTATCGGAAAACTCGCCTACAAATCGTATCATTACATCTTTATATACAAAAGAAAGATTATTGTTTTTATTAAAGTATGGAATATGTTATAAAACCACAACCAACAAAGATGGTATTACAGAGATAGAGAAGCATATTATGCGATATCCTCAGTTGTTTGCAACATTGGCAATTCGAGATAAATTGAGAGAAGGAGTTAGAAAAGGTGTAATTTGGCACACGCAGGGAAGCGGAAAAACAGCACTTGCATATTACAATGTAAGATTCTTGACCGACTATTTTAGTAAAGAGGAGGGGAAGATTGCCAAGTTTTACTTTATAGTGGATCGTTTAGATTTAGCAGAGCAAGCGAAGAATGAATTTGAAGCTAGAGGTCTTAAAGTAAAATTGATAAAAGATAAGGAAGAGTTTATTGCAGATATTACAAATCCCGGAGAGTCAAATACCAGTGGGAAAGTGACAATGACTGTAATCAATATTCAAAAGTTTTCAAAGGATTCTGTTACTAAACCAGCTGACTATAATGTGGATGTACAGAGAGTTTACTTCTTGGATGAGGCACATAGGAGTTATAATCCAACAGGATCATTTCTGGCAAATCTTATGGCATCTGATAGAGATGCGGTGCAGATAGCGCTTACAGGTACTCCTCTTATTGGAGATGGATACAATACAAAAGATGTATTTGGCAATTATATTCATAAATATTATTATAATCAGTCAATTGCCGATGGTTACACATTAAAGCTGATTCGCGAGGAAATTGAAACGACTTATAAGAATCAGATGAATGATACACTTAATCAAATAGTAAGACAGGGAAGCATAGCAAAGAAAAATTTATATGCTCATCCTAAATTTGTAGAAAAGATGGTTGATTATATCATTCATGATTTTGGGGAAGGCAGGACAGCATTAGATTCTACTATCGGAGCAATGATTGTTTGTGATTCTTCGGAACAGGCAAGGGAAGTGGACAGGCAGTTAAATCGTTTTTCAGATTATACACATGCACTGGTACTTCATGATGAAGGCACAAAGCAGGATAGAAAAAACGATCAGGAAGAGTTTAAGAAAGGCAATATAGATATTTTGGTGGTCTATAACATGCTTTTGACCGGCTTTGATGCTCCTCGATTAAAAAAGCAGTATTTGGCACGAATGATTAAAGCACATAATCTGCTTCAAACGTTAACTAGAGTAAATCGCCCCTATAAAGGATATCATTATGGATATGTTGTTGATTTTGCAAATATCAAAGATGAGTTTGATAAAACAAATAAAGCATATTTTGATGAACTTCAATCTGAACTTGGAGATGAGGTACAAAACTATAGTAATATTTTCAAGAGCAAAGAAGATATTGAAAAAGATCTGAATGTTGTAAAAAATCAGCTTTTTCTATATGATACAAGCAATGTGGTAAGTTTTATTAATCAAATTAGCGAGATTGATGATAAGAAGCAGTTACTTGATTTACGACAAGCATTAGAAAATTATAAGGCGATGTATAATCTGATCCGTTTGTATGGGTATGAGGATTTATACGAACATTTCAATGTCGAGAATGCAATTAAGTGTCTGAATGAGGTCAATAATCGAATTAGCATTATTAACTTAAAAAATAGCATTGATTCATCAGAGGATATGTCACAGGTACTCAATATGGCATTGGATCAGATAGATTTTCAGTTTCGCAAGATAAAAGAAGAAGAACTTATCATTGCTGATGCATTTAGAGATAGCCTGGAAAAAACAAGAAGAGAAATCGTAGACAGATGCCTTGATCAAAAAGATCCAGAATACATTGCACTTCTTGATGAATTAAAGCGGGTATTCAAGAAGAAAAATATTGAGGAACTCACAGCAGATGAAATGAAGCAGATGATGGGGGAACTGGATACTTTGAAAAAGAAGGCAGAAAAAAGAAATCTGGCAGATCGTATGCTTGCGGCAAAGTATTCAGGTGATGTTAAATACATGAGAACTCATAAGAGAATTATGGGAAGTCCACCACCCATTGCAGATGCAATTACTGTACATAGAATTTTAATGAGTGTTAAGTCTAAGGCAGATGATCAGATTGCTCATAATGAGAATATCCTTGATAATGAGGATTATTTTATTAAATCGTTACAGCCAATTATTTTGAGAGCATGTATGGGAGAAAATGTTAGAATAGACAAACCTCAACTTATGTTTATAGATAATTGCCTGTCGAAAGAATATATATTAGAAAGGGATTGGGTTTCCTGATGACAACAGAAGCAATAGTAGCAAATACAAAACAGATGATAGATGATCTTAAGACAGTATGTGCCAATTTTGGACTTGGTAATGCTAGTAGTGAATATAAGATTATAACAGAGATTTTTTTGTATAAGTTTTTAAATGATAAGTTTATCTATGAGGTACAGCAGGCGGATGAAGAGCTAAAAAATTCCGAGAATGTGGAGCAGGCATTAAATAATATGTCAGAAGATGACTATGAAATGCTTATGATGCTTCTACCACCGGCTACTGCAAAACTCAAAAGAGAGCATTTTATATCTTATCTTTTCAATCATAAGAATGATGAGAAGTTTAACGAATTATTTGATTCAACCTTATGGGATATTTCTAACACTAATCTAGATGTGTTCTCTGTAAGTACTGGCTCCGGTGATAAGATTCGTTTATTTGATCAGAATTTATCTCAAAATGTAACAGAGTCAAATCGGAGGTCTGATTTCTGCAAAGCTATGATTGATAAATTAGTTACATTCAGTTTTGCAGAGGCTTTTTCACAGAAGTATGACTTTTTTGCGACTATTTTTGAGTATCTGATTAAGGATTATAACAAGGATTTTGGCAAGTATGCAGAATATTATACACCACATTCTATTGCAAGTATTATTGCAAGAATTATGGTGCCGGAAGGTGTGCAGAATGTAACCGTATATGATCCGGCAGCAGGTTCTGGAACTCTGGTACTTGCACTTGCACATGAAATTGGCGAAAGTAATTGTACGATTTATACACAGGATATTTCTCAAAAGTCTAATGAATTTTTGAGACTCAATCTTATTTTAAATAACTTGGTACATTCACTTGGTCATGTAGTGCATGGAGATACACTTCTTTCTCCACAGCATTTGAACCGTCAGAAAAATGGTTTGATGAAATTTGATTATATTGTTAGCAATCCTCCATTTAATGTGGATTTTTCTGATAACAGAGATACTCTTGCGGGTGACATTTATAAAGAAAGATTTTGGGCTGGAGTACCTAATGTACCAAATAAGAAAAAGGATAGTATGGCAATCTATCAGATGTTTTTACAGCACATCATATTTTCTATGAAGGAAAATGGTGGTAGAGCAGCAGTAGTTGTTCCGACAGGATTTCTAACAGCTGGAACCGGAATCCCTAAGAAAATACGAGAACGCATTGTTGAAGACAGAATGCTCAGAGGTGTTGTCTCAATGCCAAGCAATATTTTCGCTACGACAGGAACAAATGTATCTGTGTTATTTTTAGACAATTCAAAGAAGTATGAGCAGGCAATCTTAATGGATGCATCTAAACTTGGAACAAAGATTAAGGTAGATGGAAAAAACCAAAGAACGGTTTTATCACCAGAAGAAATAGAGAATATTATCAATACCTTTAATAACTTTGAACCAAAGGATGATTTTTCTGTGGTTGTAGATTATGACAAGATAGAGCAGAAAAAATGTTCATTCAGCGCAGGACAGTATTTTGAAGTAAAGATTGAATATGTTGAGCTGACACAAGAAGAGTTTCAGAAAAAAATGGATGGATATACAGAAAAATTAACGGAATTGTTTGCTGAGGGAAATGCACTGCAGACAGAAATTTTGGAACAGTTAAAGAAGGTGAAATATGAGTAGGATTACAAAATATGCTTTATCTGATTTATATGAGATGAGTTCCGGAATTTCATCTACAAAAGAACAGGCTGGACATGGTGCACCATTTGTATCTTTTAGCATAGTCTTTAATAATTATTTTTTGCCAGATGAGTTACCTGATTTGATGGATACAAATGAGAAAGAACAGGAGATATATTCGATAAAAGCAGGAGATGTCCTTATTACACGAACAAGTGAAACAATAGACGAACTAGCTATGAGTTGTGTAGCAGTAAAGGATTATCCAAAAGCAACTTATAGTGGATTTACAAAACGTCTTAGACCTAAGAAAGAAGGAATAGCATATCCCAAGTACATGGCATTTTATTTTAGAAGTGAATTGTTTCGTAAAGCTGTAACTAATAATGCCTTTATGACTTTGAGAGCAAGTTTTAATGAGGATATTTTTACGTTTTTGGATGTTTACTTGCCAGATTATGAAGAACAGGTAAGAATTGGAGATATGCTTTATGCTGTTGAGTGCAAAATTCAAAAAAATAAGGAGATAAATGATTATTTACCGTATCATTCCTCTATGGTAGATTGACCATTTATGAGCATTGGAAGAAGCCAATCTCTTAAGGCAGTTAGTTTCTCAGACTCACGGATATTATCAGATATCATAGATAACCGTGGCTGAATATCAGCATTAAAAGTATCTAATTCATTATCGGTTGGAACATATATCAATCTGTCCTTGAGCAATGGTTTTTGAAGATGCTTTAAACCTGTCCCTTGGAAGAATTTCTGGTCAAGCTCCAGTTTGATACTTTTCAAAATAAGATACACATAATCTGATAGGTTATTTTTCCCTGAAATGCACCATGTATCCGTAGAATAAGCAGCATTGCCCACATAGAATTTTACATCTGCATTTCCTCCAGTGTTCAAGAAAATGCTTCTATCTGATACAAAGGATTCAGTCCAGCGATAAATTGCCTCTCCACTAGTAAAAAAGGGAATGTTTCCGAATTGTTTTTTGGCTTCACCAACTTGAACAGAAGATTTTGGATGCTCAATTATGACATCTCCAAGCTTAGTATTAGGCATTTTACCATAGAACATATGCATATATTCTGCATATGCCATATGATGTAAATAATCATTTACAATATAAAGAATAACTCTTGAAAGTGGCGAGAGCAAATAAAAGAACTCCACTTCATGGTGGTTCTCACATATAAAAGGAGAAACACATGAAAGAGAAAATAATATCAGAGATCATAAGAGAGATGCTTTCGTCACTTAATAATGAACAAATAAGCAAGTTGAAGACTACATTGGAGATATATCTTTATAATGTATCAATTGAAGCAAAACAAGATGGTGATAAAGATAAAGAAGATGTGAATTATTTGGAAGTATTTCTCTCTGCAAAAAGGATAGAAGGCTGTTCAGAAAAAACACTGATATACTATAAAAATACAATACAGCAAATGCTTGATAGTATTGGAAAAGCAGTTTGTACAATAGTTACAGAAGACCTAAGAACTTATCTGGCGGAATATCAGAGGGAGAAACAGTCAAGCAAGGTAACAATTGATAATATCAGAAGAATATTTTCAAGTTTTTTTGCCTGGTTAGAGGATGAAGATTATATTATTAAAAGCCCAGTTCGTAGAATACATAGAATTAAGGCTGCTAGTACTATAAAGGAAACATACACAGATGAACAATTAGAATCTATGAGAGATAATTGCGATAATCCGAGGGACTTAGCGCTGATTGATATTTTGACTTCAACAGGAATGCGAGTGGGTGAACTGGTGCTACTGAATAGAGACGATATTTCTTTTGATGAAAGAGAATGTATTGTGTTTGGTAAAGGTGATAAAGAACGAATGGTATATTTTGATGCCAGAACGAAAATACATTTGCAGAGCTATCTTGCTTCAAGGACAGATAATAATGAGGCGTTGTTTGTATCACTTAAAGCACCATACAATCGAATGAAAATTGGTGGGATAGAACTGAGACTTCGAGAAATGGGAAAGCGGTTGAATATAGAGAAAGTTCATCCACATAAGTTTAGAAGAACACTGGCAACAGTAGCCATTGATAAAGGAATGCCAATAGAACAATTACAAAAACTACTAGGGCATCAACGTATAGATACGACATTGCAATATGCAATGGTTAAGCAGAGCAATGTTAAGATTGCTCATAGAAAATACATTGGATAGGAGTGTTGAAATATGAAGCGAATAGCTATAAAGGAAGTTTGCGAAGTGTATGATGGACCTCATGCGACTCCTAAAAAAACAGATAATGGACCTGTTTATCTTGGTATAGATGCTATTACTGAAGATGGACTGTTAGATCCTTCACAGTTTGCTCACTTATCGGAAGAAGATTATGTGAAATGGACGAAGAGAGTAACACCACAAGAAAATGATATAGTATTTTCTTATGAAGCAACGTTAGGTAGGTATGCAGTGATACCTAAGAATTTTTATGGTTGTCTAGGAAGAAGACTTGCAATTGTAAGAATTATTAATGAGGAAATAAATGCAAAGTGGTTATATTACTATTTTAGGTCGCCAGAATGGACCTCTTTTATTAAAAATCAGACTGTCAAAGGTAGTACAGTGGATAGGGTGTCGATAGAAGAATTTCCTGAGTATACGATTCCAGCAATATCATTAGAAGTTCAAAACAAAATAGTGAATGTGCTAGATAGAATTGATAGTAAAATAGCAAATAATAAAAAGATAAATGATTATTTAGAAGAGATGGCAAAGACCATCTACGACTATTGGTTTGTACAGTTTGATTTTCCTGATGGGAATGGAAAACCATATAAATCCTCAGGTGGAACATTTAAAACCGGGTTACCAATTGGATGGAATTATGTTCCTATAAAAAATATATGCAACATATTATCCGGTTTTTCATTTCAATCTGACAATTATGTAAAAAATGGTAAATATAAATTACTGACAATTAAAAATGTACAAGATACCGGAATCAATCTTGATGTGGATAATTATATAAGTATTCTACCTGAAAACATGCCTGAATACTGCAAACTAGATATAGGTAGTATTTTAATGTCACTAACCGGTAATGTGGGGCGTGTAGGCATATTGTATGATTCAAACTGTCTGCTTAATCAGCGCGTATCATTAATGCAAGCAAAAAATCCAATCATGGCACCTTTTATATATTGTTTACTTAAAAGCGGTAAAATGAGATATATTCTTGAATCATTAGCAATAGGAACTTCACAAAAAAATCTTAGTCCCATTGAAGCAGGAAATATAATGATTCCTTACGATAGTGAAATTGTTAATGATTTTTCAAAAAAAGTAACGCCATTAATTGATTTTATTATTACAAATTTGAAAGAAAATAATCACCTTACAAATCTTCGTAACTGGCTTCTTCCGATACTCATGAATGGTCAAGCCACCATTGAAGATTGATATGCTAAATAATCATTTATCAGAGAAATAATTATGATGATATGGGCTATCATATTACAAGAATATTGGATATTATTTAATAAATAACAAATATGCAAAGAAAAGGAAGGCACATAATGTTTTACGATACATTAAATACAGAGGAACAAGTTTCATACTTAATAAAGCCAATCATAGAAGTGCTACAAGAAGCCGGTGGTCAATTGGAGAGAGCAGAAATTAGGGATAGAATTAGCGAAAAAGACGAGAAGATTGCTGAATTTGAACAAAAGCTATATACATCTAATAAAACCGGTTCTAAATATAAGAAATTTGATTTTAAGTTTAATTTTGCTCTTAAAGAGTTAAGTTATTTGGGATTCCTTACATATGTTAGATATAAACCACTTGTGACATTAACGGAAAAAGGAGCCGCTGTTGATGTTTCAAATTTTGATGTTAAGAAGGAAGTTCGAGAAAAGGCAGCTGTTTATTGGGAAGAAAAATCAGCTAAGAATAAAGAGAAGAATAGTGTAATTCCAAAAGAAACAGAAGATGAAAACAGTATTAATGGCGATGATATATTGGATGATGTTAAGGTGAAATTGCAAAGTGCTATAGCAAATATGTCCCCTAAGAAATTTGAACAGTTTTCGAGAGCATTACTTACTAAAATGGGAGTACAGTTTACGGATAAGGGTATTAAAATATCGAATGATGGTGGAATTGATGGATATGGATATCATACAGACGATGATGATTTCAGAACAACCAGAGTTGTAATTCAATGTAAACGATATAACACAGCGCCTGTGAGTGAGCCTGATATAAATCAGTTTTTGGGTGCTATGAATAAATTTCAGGCAGATTATGGAGTGTTTATTACAAATAGCAGATTTACTAATGCAGCAAGGGAGGCAGCAAGAGAAGGTACACCAATAACATTAATTGATGGCAATGATCTAGTAAGACTTGTTATTAAGTATGAACTTTATATTACACCTGTAACAACATATGTACTTGATGACTTTTATGATGAAGAATAGTTACGTCGGTTATATTAATAGAAAACATGGTGTCATTAAAACTACAATTACGTTATTGATTAAGCAATGTAATGTGAAGATTGAAAATAAGTCAGTTTTGAAAAAAGACTTGTTGTTTTTTGATAGCGTTGATTACATTGAGCCTTCAGCAAGCAAATGGGATAGAATTCGATATCAGAGGAATAATCAGAGTTATAGGATGCTATTGAACATTTGTAGACTTGTGATTGATGGATTATTACTTTCTACTGAGCAGGGAATGATAAAGATGGCTACCTTCCTTGATGATCAGAGAATGAGTCATCTTTATGAAAAGTTTATCATTGAATATTTCCGGTATCATCATCCAGAATTAAGGGCTAATCCGGATCAAGTACAGTGGAACCTTGATGATGACAATGATACGTGGCTTCCAAACATGATTATTGATATAACGCTTAAATCGAAAGATGGAAGAGTTCTAATCTTAGATGCAAAATATTATGGTCAGCAGATGCAGTCCAACTTTGATGTTCAGACATATAGAAATGCCAATTTGTACCAGATTTATACTTATGTAAAGAACTGGGATAAGGACCAGACTGGCAATGTAGCTGGAATGCTTTTATATGCAAAGACAAGTGAAGAGTTCCAGCCGGCTAATCAGTTTTCGATGGGAGGAAACAAGATAACAGTTGGTTCTTTAGATTTGAATTTACCCTTTAATGAAATAGCTGGTCAGCTAGAGAAGATTGTAACTGATTATTTTGCGGAGGCAGTTTAATGGTTGGAAATTATCCGGTAGTAACCCTATGTGGAAGCACACGTTTTAAAGATGAATTTATGGAAGCACAGAAGAGACTTACATTAGAAGGTAATATTGTTATAAGTGTAGGACTATTTGGACATTCAGGTGATCAGGAAGTTTGGGAAAATATGGATGAAGGAACCCTGACCAAGACAAAAGAGATGTTGGATGACATGCATAAGTGAAAGATAGATATGGACGATTCTATTTATGTTATTAATGTGGGTGGTTATATCGGAGAGAGTACACGATCTGAAATTGAGTATGCACAGAATCACGGCAAAAAGATATCGTATTTGGAAAAATAAAGGAGTGAGTGAATGAAGGTAAAAGATGTATTGCCGTTTTTAAAAGAAAAGGAATTAGAGTTTAAAGTGCACTGTGGAAGAGGCTCTACAGATACATTTTTACCTTTACGTTTGTTTCTTCAAGATCAATCAAAATATAAAGTATGGCAGGAAGAGCAGACGCAGAAAAATTTTCAAAGAAAATATATTCTGTCACTTATATATTGGCACAAAGATGAATGGATTTTTGCGGGAATATACGAAAGTATCTCTGTGAAAGAAACACCAAATGGTCCATCTCAATATAGGTATGATACGAAACTTGTTAATATTGGCACTGACTTAATTGGCAAGATGATAATTGGATTTAAGAAGGACTTTCGAGCATCATATCTTTGTCTAGAGAACTATATTGAAGATTTCGAGGTGCTCGAAATAACAAGAGATGTCTGCAAGACAGAATTTCCAGGTTATGACAAGGTGAATGTTACCTGGGAAGAGTTATCAGGCCTAATTGATACTGATGCTTGGAAAACTGCGCTCGCAAATCAAAAAGGAGTGTATCTTATTACGGATTCTTCAAATGGAAAGAAATATGTTGGCTCTGCAACAGGTGAAAATATGATTTGGGGAAGATGGAAGGATTACATAGCCAATGGAAATGGTGGAAATATTGAGTTGAAGAGTTTGGATTTTGAATATATCCAGAAGAATTTCAGATATAGCATCTTGGAAATATATAAAAGTATAACAGATGATGATGTGATATTAGAGAGGGAATCCTGGTGGAAAGAGCTCTTAATGACTCGACAATTTGGATATAACAAGAATTAGAAATCATAGAGAATGGGGGAATGCTTTCAAAACTAGAAAGCAGAAAAGAATGTATGGAGCAAATTGAACTTATACAGCATTGGAATTATTTTTGTTCCCTTGCTGAACGATTGGATGATACAAAGCATTATATAGACCATGGTTTGCAAGAACATGATGGAATAAGAGAACTTGTACATGGAAAAGTATACTCTGATATTTTTAAACAAATAATTGTTTTAGCAGCCTCTGAATTTGAAATAATGAGTAAGGCCTTATGTAGTGCTAAGGGAGTAAAAACCAAGAGGATAGGAGATATAAGCGAAACAATACTAGGAGTATTCCCTAAAATTATTGATTTTGAAGTAAGTACACCTTTTTGGATTAATACACCTTTACATGATTGGAAGACGACACGTATTGATAATGGAAAGAATGTAAAAGTAGAAGGCTTGGACTGGTGGTTTGCATATAATTCGATAAAGCATGACGAAAAGGAATCTATAAAAAATGCAACACTTGAAAATGCAGTATTAGCATTGGCTTCACTTTATATTATTGAAATTTACCTAATGAAAGAACTGTTTGGAAATATGAGTATTATTTACACATATCCGACAGTATATTTTAAATGCAAGTATTTGCCCCATCCTGTTAGCAGCGGAGAAGGATTGTTACCGGATGAAGGAGGTTTATCCCCAACAGAAAGATATAAAAAAGAATGTCCTGAACTTTTAAAAAAGTTTGAAGCGGAATTAAAGTAATTGTGAGAAAAATGGTTGTGACAAGTTGATATAACATAATTTTTTTTAGTTAGATTCCAAAGAAGTACCGGTTAAAAGCTGTTTTTCAGGTGTCATAAGAATCTGCTTATGTCCAGCCTATAACAGGCTGGACAATTTATTATAGATTAATACAACAGAGAAGGTGGTATTATGGATTCAATATTAGTTTTTGATGATTTTAAGCATTGTTTTAGGGAATTAGACACCTCAAATTATAATGATGATTTAGTTGTAGGATCTGTTTTTTTTACAAGAGATGCTATAAATGTCATTGAAAAATATTACAGAATAATTGGTTACATAATATGCGATGATAAGGGCGTTTATTATCCGATTGATGTGAGAAAAAATGATATAGCCATATTGGAAGGAACTTATAATTGCATAGAGGATGAATTAAAGAAGGAATTGGTGCCATATAATATAAAGATCGCACCAGCAGAGGTATGGAGTCCTTTCTTTTTTCGTTGGCGGTTCATGTGTGATTGGAATGTTTTTGAAACTTGTGGAGATTTTATAAATATAGCCTCAAAAATAATAGGAAATGAGAGGCTGATGAAGAAGATTATTGATGACAAAATCGATTATGTCCTTCCAGTAAATTATAAAGAATTATCTCAAATGGTACGAGGCTTGAATAAATTATTTGGAGTAGAATTTTATAATAAGGATTATTACGAAGAGGTAAACTATTTATTTGATTCGCTTGTGAATGGATACCATATAAATATGTCTACAGAAGAAGTTGAGACGTATTGTTATCAATTATGTAATTATGTTTTGAAAAGAATAGAGGGAGAACATGTATAATTCGGGAATAGGTACACCTTATTGGTTTGAATGGGAAATTGGAATACTAGAATGCTTGAATATGCTACAAGATACATCAATTGAATCAGTAATACTTCAATCAACTGATTTTCAGGCATTAGATGATGTCGTAGTAAATTATAGTGATAAAAGCATTTTAAATATTCAAGTAAAACATACAGATGAAGATGCTAATTTCACATATTCTTTTTTAGCTTCTGGGAAAAAGCCTTTACTGAATGCGTTGGCTTTAGAATGGAAGAATAATAAAGATAATTATAATTTTAAAGGTATTCAAATTGTAACAAATAAAAAATGGGGTCCGCAGGAAATAGATGGAAAGTGTTCAATGGATGACTTTATTTCCAAGGTGTTTCCATGCTTACAAGATAATTATAATTATACTTCGGCAAAGCCTAATGAGCAGAAGGCTATCGAATGGTACAGAGAAAATTTGGAGATAAATTTAGATTCTAATGAGGCGGCGTGTTTCACTAAAATTTTCTCTTTTAGAAAAGAGTCGTGTCTTGCTGATGTGGAAGAAAAAATACGTGTGAAGATTGGCGAAATACTAGGAACAGATAATAGTGATGCGATAGATTTTTGCTTAAATAGTCTTCTTTCTAAATTGAATATATGGGCAACATCAAGAAGAGAGAAGCAGGAAATAACAAGAGAAAATGTATATGGAGCATTATGCTATACCGAGCCGGATGTTCCTTCATATGAACTATGTCCAGAAAAACCGATACTTCCTTCTCGACAACGGTTTGGGGAGACCTTTATAGATGACATTAAAAAGAATAGTAATCATATCATATTCTTAGAAGGATTACCGGGCTGTGGAAAAACAAATTTTATAAGTTATTTATCACAGATGAATGAGTCTATAGTTGATTTTAGATTTTACACATATCTCCCAGTAAATAAAGTAGATGGTTCATATAGTGATGATGAAGGCTTTTATTTAGGTAATATTTTGTGGAGAAGTATTCTCGTACAGCTTAAGAAAAAATTTGAAGAGAATAATTTATTATCTGTTGTAAAGTTTCCACTTATATACCAATTTATGTCTGTTTCTGAAATGCGGGAAACGGTAATACATTTCCTACCGGAATATGCAAAATGTATAGGAAGGCCTTGCTACTTTTTTATAGATGGATTAGATCATGCTGCAAGATCAAAAGATGCACGAAATTCATTTTTATCTCAATTGCCAAGACCAGAGGAAATCGGGGATGATTTTTATTTTGTCTTGGTCGGACAGCCTATAAATGATGGTTATCCGTCTTGGATGAAAGATAATAAAGGTATTACATATTACAGCATGCCGGCTTTGGATACAGATGATGTTGTTATATTATTAGAGCAAAGCGGTGTGGCAGAGAATACAGTCGATATGGAAAACTTGGCGAAAACCGTTATTTCAGTTATTGGGAACAATGTTCTTAATATAATATTTGCAATTCTGGAATTGAAGAAAATGGTATTGCCACTTTCCTTCGAGGCAATAGAGAAGGAACTAAATAGTAGGTTTTTAATATAACAAATTGATAAATATTACGAATGGATTATTAGTTCGCAGGAAAAAAGCCTTTTGCTATACAAAATTGAGGCAATTATGGCGTTTTCAAGTAAACGTATTAACGCTTATGATGTGGCTCAAATGTGTGGAGTTGAACACGACGAGGCGGCGTTTGTTTTAAATGGCTTATATCCAATTATTGTATGTGAAGGCGATAGATACTTCGCTTTTCATAATGATGTAAGGCTTTTTTTACAGAATGCAATTATTCACAATTCAAATATAAAAGGAATTACAGAATCAATAATTAATCGAATTAAACATGATAGAGAATTATGGAAATATCGATATGATATCTCTTTTAATTTACTAGTATCTTGTAAGGCCACTGATGAGGTATTGAAACTGATTGATGTTGAATATGTAATGGATTCAGCATTATATGGGATATCGTTTGATAGGATACTTCAGCAGTTTATACTAGCACACCAATTGCCAATGGATAATCTTGAAGAAGTATGCATACATTCAAGTGCAGTGTCTCTTTGTTTGGCACAGTATGCAAATTGCATACAGTATTATGCAAAAGAATCGGATTATTTTGAAGCACAAAGTATCAACAAAAAGACTAAAGCGGAAAAATATTGTTTGAATGTTAAAAATGATATAGAGCAAATCATTTTAGATATTGATTTTGCTGCTAAGGCTGGGTTTGAACGTGGACATAAACTTTTTGATGAATACCTCAGCGGATATAATATAGAGGAATTGTTAAGCGGGGAGCTAAAAAAAGAAACGCTTGTTAAGGCTGGATATATATATAGATGCTATGGCGCAGATTATATGGAGGCTCTTACTGGAAATTCTAACGATTATGTTTATTTTGTAGATGGATGGCTAGATGCTAGTGTATGTCTTACATCAAAAGAAGATATCAGGCAAACATTCACTTTTAAATGGTATAATCCAGATTCATTGTATGAATATATTCATCAGATTGCTGAAGAAAAGAATCTTGAGAAAGAATCATTTGACGAATTATTGGATATTCTGTTAGGAATGTCTGCACCTATAGAAATTATTATCGAGATTTGCACGTATGGACTATTAAACTCATATAAATGCGAGGCTGGGATAGAATATGTTAGTAACCATTTAAATGATATTAAAAAAATTGATAGCAATTATAAATACGAAGATTTAAGAATAATTTCATTGATTAAGGCTAAACTGTGCCTGTTTGGTAGGATTGAGGAGGCATTAATAGAAAAATGTTATAAAGAGATATTGAATCTAACTCATAATGGTGAATCTCAAAGAGGTTACAAACCGGCATTAGCACAGTATGATATTGCAAAGCATGTTAGTGAACAATTCTATTCGTCGGATAGAAAAGAAGTATTGTCGAAAGATGATATATTTTCATTGATGTATTTTGCGGATAAGTATGGTCCTGGATCCGTGAATGATTGTAATGGATATACTGTTATGAGATTTTTATGTAAAGTATTGGTGAGCTTTTCTGAGCATAACCCCAAGGCAGGAATTATCGATACTATTTGTAAAGCGGTCGTTCAATGTTTGGAATGGGAGAAGACTCGATTTGTTCCAGAGTTTAACAAGTTGTTCTGTATATCCAATGCGCATGCTGAATTTCTAAAAGTTGCAGAATATTGGTGTGGCATTGATGGAGTGGCTTGGAAATCAGAATACGATGAGATGGAAGGTTTTTGTAAATACATAATACCGGCATTGGAATACTTTGGAGAAAAAAATTTTATAGAGGAAATACGAGAAAAACAGAAATATAAAATGTTTGGATATGTTGGAAGAAAAGACTATTCGTTAAATGGTTTACTTGATTGTTATAAAAAACTTCCTCTGAATGAAGAAAAATTATGCTGTTATGGTATGAGACTGTTTTCTGTTTCAAATTTAGCGGATTCTATTGGTGATAATAGGTTTTCAAGCGAAGTTGATAGAGAGTTGCTAGAGGATGCAGTTAAATTGGGATATAAGTATTGTAATGCATTATTTGAGTTAAAAAATCACCCTAAAGATTTAGTTTATTGGAGAATGAAAGTTCTTGATTCTCTATATTGCAATATAGATTTGATTTCTGGTGATTCTGAATTACTTGCGTTATACAAACTTACAAATTCATGGATTAAAGTGAATATAGAGAATGATAGAGAATACAATCGATTGGAAACCTTAAAAAGTTACAATTATGAAATTATTTCTCGCATTTCAAGTCATGAAATACGAGAAAAGCTTATGGCTAAAGGATTGTATGATAAAGCGGAACAGAAAGATTTCTCTGTAGAAACAGGAAGGGACTATAATCTCGAAATTATCAATCTTTTGAAAGAAGATGGATATAATGAAAAGGCAGAAGGAGTAATTCTTACACAAATAGAAAAAAGAGAAATCGGATTACATAAGCTGATTATGGAGGCTGGGGATATTATCGCGCCAAAACATATGGAAGAATATGTAAATAGATGTGTTGTTAAATTTATTCTATCTGAAAGCAAGTATGGTTATATTGGCAGCGGAATTAGCGATGTATTTGAACGTTACTATGAGATGTTCAATGATGATACATGGATTCTTTTATTTGAAAATATAGTAACTCGATTCGCAGAAAGTGATTATGGCACAATTGCCTCGTTATGGGGAGATTTTACAATTTTCTCAATTCATTACCTTTCAAGAAGAGATAAAGATAAAATAAAAGCTTTATTCGATTGTTTATGTAAAACTCATGAAAGTTTTTCTTCGGCGAATGGAAGAGTAAAAATAAAAGAAGAAAAACTGATCTTGGATGAGAATATTACGTCGCTCTCTGATATGGTAAATTTTCAGCTTAATATATGACTTAGGGTAAGTTACTTATTCTTAGGAAGGAGGGGGGTTGTGGCATTTTTGCCAAATTCCCTCTCTTGAAAAGAAATTGACTGATACGTATCTGGATGATAAAATTTCTAAAGAAGCCTATGACGATAAATACAGTGAGATTGGCAATAAGTTGGATAAATGTGAAGAAGAAAAAAGAGTACACAGCTTCCAAAATTGTAATTACTAAGGCAATGGGAACCTCTGATGTAATGGATTGGAACATGGAATCCATCACGAAACGTGATATTCGTGTATCTGATGAGGTTGTCAAAATCATGAACAGATGGAATAACGAATATTTAAACACTCCGGTCAGCGAGGGTAAGGGGACGAACCTTCTGAGGATGATTCAACTATCCGGAATTTCCGGATAGTTCAAACGGAAGGGTCTCGTCAGGTTACACGTGATACCAAGAACTATAACCTTCAAATGATCATTGCCGTAGGCTTTAAGGTCAATTCCGAGCTGCAGTACAGTTTCGTAAATGGGTAAACCAGATCGCCAAGGACTACACCATCAAAGGCTGGGTGATGGATGATGAACGGCTGAAACGAGGAACGTATCTGACAGAGAAGTATTTCGATGAGCAGTTAGAGCGTATCCGTGAGATTCGTGTCAGCGAAAGAAAGTTCTATCAGAAGATCACTGACTTGTATGCGACAGCCATTGACTATGATAAAGAAGTATGTGGCTGAACATAATGCCGTAATTGAAGCATTTTAAGATGAATAGTTAATAAAGAGAGGTGCATATGCTATGCCAGGTATACTCGTGGTTGAAGAT